>Ga0224511_10001617_pt1 | contig 13953 bp, 8 predicted proteins | sample SF_May12_sed_USG_2_FD_169988 | JGI IMG/M metagenome (GOLD analysis project Ga0224511, IMG submission 169988) | Sediment microbial communities from San Francisco Bay, California, United States - SF_May12_sed_USGS_8_1 | ecosystem: Environmental > Aquatic > Marine > Sediment | place: USA...
ATATGAGGCCGACGATATTACAATCTTCTTTCACATACTGGTGTTGTTTTTTGTCAATCATACATAAACACTTACAGGTCCTTTGATATTTATATTTACAGGTGACCGTGTGACGACAGTGAGCGAGAGTGGACGTGGGGTCCTCACGGTAACAGACGCCCGGTATACCGACGCCGGCGCATACACATGCGAAGCCATCAACAATCGCGGCTCCATCGTCGCCATTCCTGACGCCCTCGTTATCGTTACCAGTAAGTTGTACACAAGTTGTTATGAAATAAGAAAATTTTGCATGGAATAAATTTTACTTTTGTGATTCTATGCTATTCATGCTGTCTTAAATTCAGGGATTTATCATTATGGGTACCTTTTTGTGATTTTGAATTTACGAGGGTTGTCGCAGAAGTTAAAGGACTAACACTGTAGATTAAAGATTTCTTATAGTAGACAAAAAATAAAAACACTGTTAAATGGAACAAAATCTTTCTTATTAATATGTAAAATTTCGAAAACATACACAGACCAGGAATTAAAAAAATATACAAACAATCAACACACATAACGGTGATCTGGCGCACAAACGAGCGTCATTTAACGTCACACAAGACGTCATCATCTAAACCTTCTCAATATAGTCACCTTCCGTAGAACCACACTTCCTAAAAAATAATAATAGAAAACATTGGCACTGAATTACAACAAAACCAGAGAACACATTTCAATTATTATGGGAGGTTGCAGATCAAAGTGTACCTAAATTGTTTTAAAAAATCCTAAAAACAAACACCAAGCGAACTTCACTTTCCTTAAGTTTTTATATTAGGGGCTTGATGAAATTGGGACCTGTACAAGTATAAACTTCATCCATCTGCTGTCAATGTTCTAGGAGAGCGGTCGCCCACGGAGCCGTGTGGGTTTGACGAGTTCCAGTGTGTGAGCGGTGACCAGTGTGTGCCGCTCGCCTACCAGTGCGACCAGGAAATCGACTGTCTCGAATTAATTGCCGAATCTAATGCACGCGTAGAGGGTTTTTTATAACGCACGTTTGACGTTTATGCAGGTTGCAATTTCAAAAGAAGCTAATTTAAGCAAGGATTGCCAAAATTGTTTTATATTTTTAATATAGCATAAATGCACAGCAAATAATCAAACAAATATGTTTTCCAGACATATTCTTTTCGAAAAGCGTTTGTTAAACATTGATGACGTCATCAATTATGACCGCGTTCATCAAAATAAGTCCGGAATGGATTATAACATTATATCCTATCCAAAATAGATCATCTATTAACAATAACTTCGCTGAATATTAATACCTCCGCACTCAAACATCAGCCCGCGCCGACAGGAAGTGTTTATAATAGGTGCGCCGAAATCGCATAAATGTGACTTCACCTGCACAGGCATATTGATATGAAGTTGTTACTTAATGAAAATGTAACGAAAAGCGGCTGAGATAGTTTTTTAGCTTACCTAATCACGAAGTGCTCAGTGAGCTTTTGTGATCCTTCAATGTCCGGCGTCCGTTGTCCGTTGTCCGTGCGTCCGTCAACAATTTCTTTAAACAACATCTCCTCTGAAACCGCATATTGGATTTTGACCAAACTTCACAGGAATGATCCCTGGGTGGTCCCCTATCAAAGTTGTTCAAACCGTTCCAGTTGATTGCATAAGTAGGTCACGGGGTCAAAAATAAGGTTTTCAAAATGAAACTTTCAAAAATCTTCTTGTCTGAAACAACAAGCCCAGAGTTGTCATATGTGGTAAATAACATCATCTAGAGGTCCTCTACCAAAGTTGTTCAAATTATGCCCCGGGGTCAAAATTGACCCCGCCCCGAGGGTCACAATTTTACATTGAATTATATAAGGAAAACTTCAAACGACATTTTCTCTTGAACCGCTAATGGGAATTTGACCAAACTTCACAGGAAAGATCCCTGGGTGGTCCCCTATCAAAGTTTTTCAAAACAAATTATGCCTCTGGGGTACTCTATTATTGGCTCCATTGTGACCTTGACCTTTTCCTCAGGTGAGCGACACAGGGCCCTCTGGGCCCTCTTGTTTGTCTTCCTTTAACTGTGACAGCTAAAGATGACATGTATATATGACATGACCAGCAGTGAATTTAAAATGTTTATTCATTGTTTGACCAACGATCAATATTTTGTGTCAAGGTGTGTTGCATAATCTATCTTTAATAAGCTGTGGCATAGTATGACAAGTTTTATGTTTTTGCAATCCTATAACCCATCTGTATCTCTCCCCCTGTAGATTACCGCCCACCTGCCCCGACAGGGGAGACAATTGTGCCAGTGCAGCCCGGGGAGATCGCCAAGCTCACCTGCAGATACGGTGGCTCCGTCAGCTGGTACAGGGACGGGTGAGTCCTCACTCAACTCACACATTAGTAACACAATCAAATCTCAGTCCACTGCCCTGATTACACTCTTCGTGTTGTTCACTTCTAAATGGTCAGGGTAGTGGCAAAGATGACCTTTAATTTTTGTTGACCTGAAGTCCACCATAATACTGTGTTACTTCTGATGATGTTATGTCTTAACTGGCCAAATTACATTTTCTTCTGCTCCTGCCTTCTTAACATTTTAGTTATGTGTTCATTTCAGAGACGCATGACAAAGGTCTCATAGATGTGCACTTTCGTATAGTCAAATGCTGCAGCAATACCAATGATATCAAAGACAATAGCGTTTGGTTGTCTTTAAGTCTAAATATCTTACACATATTATTGAAATTCTGGTGACTGTGTTGTCACAGGAAACTGGTTGTGTCACACTCGCGGCGGCGTGTAGGTGACGACGGTACCCTGAAGGTGGTCAGAGCCAACATCAAGGATGACGGGCTGTACGCCTGTCATGTGACTAACGCTGACGGTCTCGCCATCCACAGATTCATGCTGCAAGTACAAAGTTAGTGACAGCTCTTCTAGTGTTGTTAACTATTTTAAAGCTCCATATCGGAATGTAATTTTACATTTATTTCCAGAAAACAGGATGTTTAAATATATAATTTTAAATGATTTATGGACATATTTTTAAGCCTAGTGATCAACTCATCCCATTCTTGTGCGTTTGAACTTTGTGTCAAAGTGGCAGTGGAAGAATTATTACAGTCGTCTCTCGTTATCCCGAAATTGTCGAGACTTTCAAAAATAAGTCGATATATCAGAGTGTCGAGATATTAGTAGCTGTGATACTTGGGCCATGTCTATTGTTTACCTCAATTATAATTGCAAAGAGGCTACTCTATGGTTCTGTCTTCTTATAGTTGATTTAAGAACAGATGGAATTTAACTATTTCTTTTTCCATTTGCTTTCGTAAAATGAATTTTCCTTTTTCTCCATGTGAGTTGTATTCATTTTCTGACTGTAAATACCTCATATTTTATGTAGCTTCGTGGCTTTTAAGGTACACTTAATCTAAAGGTGACATACTCTGCTGCATTAGACCACCGGACATTTAACAAATCGTGAGAATTGCTTGTTTATGTTTTATTTCATTGTGAATATGAAACAAACAACAAGCAAGATGGATACCGGGCCCTTGTCTGGATTGAACTCTTAATATACATAGTTACATTCTGTCACCAATCGCTATTGTATTCCACATTGCGTAAAAATCCATACATCTGATCATTTCATATTTTATATTGTCTCTTTTGCCCAATTTCAGTTCCTATTGGCATAGTTCCTGGCCCTGACTCTATCATCGTGAAGCCCAACTCCCAGGCCTTCCTGCACTGTGAGGTGTACGGCAATCCCAAACCCATGGTCACATGGTCCAAGTCGCGCGAACAGATCCACCCCAACTACAAGTACGAGATATTTAGTAATGGCACGCTGCTGGTCCGTAGCGCCACGGAACAGGATGTTGACAGATACACGTGTGTGGCTGATAACGGCGTGACTGGTGCCGTGGAGAGGACAGTCAAGCTCAGTCTTCGAGGTATGGACCGGTATCTAATGATAGCTCAAGAAACGAGTGGCTGTTTACTGTGCATTCTGAAAAACAAAACAAAATATTAATAGTATTTTCAGCTTTTCTAGAGCATGGATTCAGAGCATGGGTTTTTTTTTAAAAAACATCTTAACATTTATTGACATCCTTTAAAGTGAATATTTTTACGTTCGTTCTACTAGAGATGCTGCGTGCTCGTATTGAGAACCGGAATGGGCGAGTGATGGAGGGCGGCAGTATACAGCTGTCGTGTGAGGGCAGTGGCTACCCCACCCCCACCATCACGTGGGAGAAGATGGGCCGCCCCCTTCGCAGTGAGAACAACGTGTTCATCAACACCGGAACTGGCCGGCTCACCATCCGTGATGTGACGTCCAGCGATACGGGAACATACTCGTGTGTAGTGGCTAACAGTGAGGAGAAGATTGAGACTTCCACCTCGATCCAGGTCGTACCTAAAGGTAGGAAAGGGATGCAACCTATACACATGCAAACATTTCTTATGTGCATTATGTAGACTTTTCAACTAGCTATTTACATGCTGGGCATTAATTATTCCCCACCGAAGGCGAAGGATATAGATTTTGCGTTGTCCGTCCGGATGTTCGTCCATCCTTCCGGATGTCCGTCTGTCCGTCCCAAACTTGTTTGGGCTTTATCTCAGAGATTATTACAGATTTGAACATGAAACTTCTGGGGTGTTTAGATCTTATTAAGGAAAAGTGCACGGCACAAGAACTATAACTCTCCATTTCCTTTTTTTAAAGTTATTGCCCTTTGTAATTTGTCATACTTGTTTTTAAATTTTGTGTGGAACCTTTCTCAGTGACTACAAAAGATATCAGCATGAAACTGTATAGGTAGATAGACCATAATGAGTGGAAGTGTACTGCACAAGAACCATAACCCTCCACATCCTTATATTATAGTTATTGCCCTTTGTTTTATATTTGTCATATGGTTCTCTGTAAGTTGCACATTAATGAGATACATAGTTTAAAGCAGTTTCAGAAGATTTCAGTAATTTCTCCAAGAACAGAATATGATAGGTAAAATATTTATATCATACAGTTAACATACACCTTTCCCTAAATTTCTTCACCTTCCATCACTCAAGAAAACCTGTTCGGCGGGGGATATCAATTCGACGAATTTGCTTGTTTATTGTGTTTTTGCTTAGTACAATGAAGTACATGAATTCATGCTAATCTTATATCTTGATACACTTATGCTTGATCACAAAATGTAACAATATGTAAAGAACACTTAAAAAGCAAAAATATTTTATTTCAATGTTTGGAAGTAGATCTCTATGCTTTGCAGCTTAATAATGGTTTAAAAGCAGATTGTGAACAATTATGTAATCAAGACAAAGCATCTTTATCGTACAGTTACAAAGTCTTAGTTGCAAATATGTTTATTGATCTCTATAATTAAAAAAAAACAAGGAACACTGATAAATGTTGATAAATTGCAGGCAAGTGTGAAGACAAGACGTCGCTGATGAAGTGTCGTCTGATAGTGAAACTCCGTTTCTGTGGCTACACCATGTACTCCAATATATGTTGTGCCAGCTGCACGCGCCACTATAAGGAGATGTAAATTTACCCCACCCACCCATGCTTTAACTAGGTTTAGAATTCATCATAAAAAATACACTTTCGAGTTTTCTGTTTTGAACGTTGAAGTAAGTCTATATTATGGACAAATATTTAAAATACAAGTATTGACTTTTGACATGCATTTATTATGCAAGTGACAATTTTACTGATAACGTCTTTTCGTCATGTTTTATTTAGTATGTTGTATAGCTATGCTTTACTTGACTTAGTTCTTGTTATTTCAATCAATGCATATTCCAAGAGACGAGACATGTGTAAGCCAAAGCTTTTCTGGGTTTTTATGCTTTCTATGTGAGATTGTAGTTGTATCATGTAGAACCAGTATGTGTACATAAAAAATATGCCCTTTAAATAGTTCATCAAAACTACCAAACCATTGTCTTTCCTAGTTCCACAGAGAAACCAGTTAAATGTTGAACTGAAGGAGTCAAAAATTATTCCATGCTAATTTTTAAGAATCGTAATATATTTCTGTTTAACTGGCATGTGTTGTCAACGTCCAGTCTATAAAATAAACTTAAACTACGAATTTTAACTCATACGAGATGGTTTTTATCATGTGGAAAAAATGTTGATTAATTAAATATAAGATTAGCAAAATGATTCGAAATCAAAATCTATACACTTGATATCTATCAGTTATCATTAGAGACCTGACACATGTACCTTGCTTTACTTACATGTTTTGTGTCAGTTTATGGCTCGTTATTTATTTGTAACATTCCTCAGATTATATAAGTATAACAGGCTTTTCACCTTCTACATTTTAGTGCGTTCCAAACACTGATTTTTTAAATTTAGGTTCTACTTGCCGACCTCTGACACTTCATATAATTCTAACCACAAATCGTATCATTTGTACAAAGAAAACAAAAATCTGCCATTATATTGCTATAATTCGTTTGTTCATCATATAATAACAGTTCCTATAATAACATTATAAAGTGTGTGATTTATTTCGAAAGTACAACAAAAAGTATACATTATATTTTATACATATATGTCGCAATACCTTTTTTACCAAACACATGATACATTAAACTGATGAAAGGGAAACATAGCCTGCACGAGAAAACAGCAGCCTCGGTTTAATTGAAGCCGTTCATCAGTAGTAATGAATGATGCTACACCATTGACGCCCCCTAGCGCATGAGCAGAACATAATTTTTTTAATGTAAACAACATACATGTGCAAAATGGATACCTTCTCAGATTACGCATAGTTTATTTCAGTTGTGCAAATTATTATAAATTATTATAAAACATAAATTATACAGGATAGAACATTAGGTCATAACTAAATAGACAAGGGAGCATAATCTGAGGTATACCTGAATTAACAAATAATTGTGTTTAGTTTTTAGCTATATATACCAACATTGAAACCTACAAAGGACAAAAAGCTTATTAACAACGTACAGAGTAACCATATACGAACGTCGTATATGAAAATATTTCTTTCCTTGCGATTACTTATGCCCATTAGAGCTGTTTTGTGTGTGTTTTGATTTAAAGTAAAGACTTTCAAAATGTTTATTATACACAAAATTAAAAGTTTTTTGTCATTCTTTTTATATATGGAAATAAATAATAGATTACAAAACAGAAACAGCTTAACGGTATGCTTATAGTTACATATAACTAAGATAAATTCCTTTCAACTTATGTCAGTAAGAACAATCAGAAGTAATTCATAACAAGAGTCGATCGAACCGCGTTATGATCCCCGAACAGATTTTAGAATCAGAGAAGTAGATTTTCCCTAAAATGTGAATCAAATTCGGGATAATGATATTATGTGACCTTCCACGTTTATAGTTTTCAGATCGTTCAGTTACATTGTGGAGTTATGTGTTATGCACTGCACTTCTACTCGATTCGATTTATATACCTACATAATTACTCGTCGATACCCGTTGTAGTTTTACAAAGGACTAGGTTCACAAATTGCCAAAAATGGCCCAATCTCAAAAACAATAAAAAATTTCATAGAAAAATATGTCAAGGATTAAAAACTAACATTTCTCAATGTTTTAAAAGTTTATTGCGGTTGCTATGGCAACGTTACAAACATATGCTATTTTTCTATTTGTGGCAGTTTCTAAAGGTAAAAGTAACAATATGATTTAAATTCTCAACAATTAGTGTTGTTTAAATTATATAACAATAATATATAAAAGTCAATGTTGGGATAAAACAATTTGAGTAAATGGATAATCAAATGACACTTGTTTATTATGGAAACACATGACATTCAGAAAAAATTGCTTCCACTTTCGTTTTCAAATGTCATTGGAAATAGCTTCAAATATTTTGCTTTAAAGTCATTGCATAATCATATATTCATTTATCTTACTTAAACATAAATAAATGTTATACTCACCTCCAATTTTGTAGGTACAGCTCATATCCAAAATAAATAATACAGGTCTAATTTGACACATTTCATAGGTGACCCAGACCACATGTCACCATGAAGCTTTGTAAACAACAGGAGTTGATTCCCTTGAATTTCCAAGAATTTAATCTATAAACTTAAAAAATATTAAGTTTAAATTTAAGACTAGGGCCATTTAAAATCGCAAAAAGATAGTAAATAAAGCATTTTGAGTTAAGAAAACTCAATTTCTTTATTGGTTAAAGTGGGATACAAAAAAGGTTTGTGAATCCGGGTTACATAGCACTAATATAACTATTTTCTTAAATTGATCTTTTTAGAAAAGTTAAAAGTTGCATTTGAAGACGTTGTTAGATAAATTTGATATTAATGCAACAGATATGTCTATTTACAATGGCCCTTTAATGTATACATTTTCAAAGGGGTTAATATGTGTTAACATATTTAATTTTCATTTTTTACATCAACCATGGTTTTTGAAATACCAAACCGTGAGTGTTAAAAAGTAAAAAATAGGCATGAGCCACCACATCTGTCAATTGCCAAACCACATTTTTATGTTCAGTTTGAAACAAGAAAAACACATGCAAAAAGATACATTGGCAGATGCGGTGACTCATAATTAAATTTTAATAAAACTGCCCAAAATCGCACTAAAATGCAACTTTTCCTTTAAAAAGGAGTTAATTTACCTTATTTTCAGAGGTTTTCATAAAACGTCATTTTTACTTCATATTTGCATAGATTAAAGATGGATCTTCAGGTAAACAGACACTTTTAATATGGAATAAGCTATTTTAAATTCTTCAGGTTTTTAGGCCATTTTGAACAAAGGACAACCACTCTTAAATAAGACAAGGACGTGGTACGATTCTTTACGAAATAAATCTACCTACAGCGTTTTAAAACATTGTACGTTTAGGGTTATGTCCCGTACAAGAAAATGCGGAAAGACGTACTAACTGATGAACGTACACAATGGATAAAGGGACGGACTAAGCGGCTCCACGAAGAGTGAGCATTCAAATCGATTGCGCTACTCGCCGGAGAGGTTGCGATAAAATAATGGTCAATTACAACAAATTAATATATTCTAAAATAATAAGTTTTTGCCACAGGCACAGTTGTAAGGTTCTGTATATAATAACCATATTAAAGCAATGAAGGCGTCTAAAAATAGGTCAAACTGATACATATTTATATTTATGTGATAAATTAAGATTACGATAATGCTTTTTTAACACAAAAACAATTATTCGAAACTCTCTTTTTACTATGTAAACACACAATGTATTTCGATATAAAACTCATTAAATTTGTACAAATGCTATAAATTTTGCCCCCACCCTTTAAAATAGTTTACCACGAATTTTCTCTGTCTGTATTCTGCAACCAGAAATGTTTACACCCTAATGTTTAACCATAATAAAGCAGTACGTCATACTATCGTAAATATGAGGAACTGTTAAGTATAACTATCAATATATGTTTCACTAGAAGCAAAATAGGACTTGTTGGTAAGTATAGCCCTCGTCTTTACTATGTATTTGTTTATGTGTATGAATAACTTTCAAACAGTTTAAGGAGATGAGACATATTGAAATGCCCAACGCAGCCCCAAAAAGTCCATTTGTCATTTTCAAAAACTAGAGATGATATTGAAATGAAATAAGCAAAATACTGTGAAGTTACCTCAAAAGTACCGCTTTTTATAAATAAAACATAAAATTATTTGTTTATTAACCATTAATTATCCAAAACAATAATTTTCACGCGGGCTAGCAGAACTCAAAATCTAATAGAAGCATACCTTTCACACTTAGGCATATGAAACTCCATGAACTAACGGAGGTAATCTTAGAATTTAATGGGTGAAACATCAATAGTTTGTCCAAAAATGAAAAGGTTAGAAAGTAGGACGTAAACAAAGGTTTGAACCAAAATTGATTTGTTGTTTTTGGGCAAACTGTTGATGTTTGATTTATAAAACTCTAAGATTACCTTTGTTGGTGCATGGAGTTTAATACGGCTAAATGTGAAAGGTATGTTCTTATAAACTTTTGTGTTCTGCATGCCCGCGTGAAATCTATTGTTTTGGCTAATTAATGGTTAATTATAATTAATGTTGAGTTTTATTACTAACTTTATGCACCAACGGAGGTAATCTTAGAGTTTTATAAGTCAAACATCAATAGTTGGTCCAAAAAAAGACAAATCAATTTTGGTTCAAACTTTTGTTTACGTCCTACTTTCTAACCTTTTTATTTTTGGACAAACTATTGATGTTTCACTCATTAAACTCTAAGATTACCTCCGTTAGTGCATGGAGTTTTATATGCCTAAGTGTGAAATGTATTCTCCTACAAAATTTTGAGTTCTGCTGGCCCGCGTGAAATCCATTGTTTTGGCTAATTAATGGTTAATTAACAATTAATTTTATGTTTTATTAATTAAAATTGGTGCTTTTGAGGTAACCTCACATCATTTTGCTTTTTTCATTTCAATATCATCTCTAGTTTTTGAAAATGACAAATGGACTGTTGAGGGGCTGCTTTGGGCATTTCAATATGTTTCACCACATTAATAGCTCGAGAATAACGGATTTGCCTTGGTGATCGAGAGGTTATATATTGGACTGTGTTGCCAAAGGTTTTGAATTCGAAATCCGGGTTTGACAAGAATTTTCGATCTTCGATGTTTTGTATCATTGTTGTCATGATTATATGTTTTCTCTAAAATAGTTTTTTCATTTAGTGTACTTAAAATACTGCAAATAGTAAGGGTATCAAACTACTTGACATAGCATCGGTTGGAAAATTAAAAAAACTTATTTTTTAAATAAGTATAAAAACCATTTTAAAATTATCACTTAACCTTAAAATGACATGCTTGTTAAATTTAAAACAAGACAATAAGAGAAAAAGTATAATAATGTTTTAACAAAAGACAACGTTACATTGAAAACACCTATTTCCTAATAATGTAAAACATATATGTAGCGACCCAGTTCACAGGTTCAGCAGGGGAGAAGGGACACATTTGAGACTTAACAAACTCTCTCGAAACTTTAAACAGGTTTGCATGCACACAATAGTTTTGACAAACACAGCAATAAAATAACGCGTCAAGTTAATAGGCATTGTGTGCATTGTTGTCACGTGGGTTGTTGGCAATCGTCTCTCGGATCCAGGTCAGCATTTCTTTAGTTAGTTTCGTTTAGATGCCATATTTGTTCGGCTGTTGGCTTGACACAGGCCCATGGGAGACGACACCTGAGGTTAAAAAATACGAAATCGACACCTAATTGTACAATGAAAATTTAGTAAAGTTAAACTAGTAAACGTCTCCAGAGCTCAGATTGGACGAAATTTAAAAAAAAGAATCAAGTGTCCAAACAATCCAAATAGGTGCTTTATAAGACTTAAACTGAAACTAACATTTACAAGTTTGGACGAAAAATGTTCACAAACTAGAATATGTACCAATACAACATTCACATGGAGGAACAATTATTTTCTTGCCCATGTGACAATTTGTTTTCATCAGTGTTTATGCTTTTTAAGTATGTTGTCATTATATTGTCAAGAGTCAGAGATTTAACATGAAATTTCCTTGATTAAAACTTATGTGCAAATTATAAGTTATATATATACATATACGTTCTTTCCGATCAAAAACTGTCTTGTCCCTTTAAGGATAGCAGACAGTATCTCTCTACAGGTTTAAACGCTGATGCATTGCTAACTTGTGGAAAGATATGTATGATTTATTTCCTTTTTAACGGTTACATCGTATTTAAGGCCTCGACAACCCGTAAATTAGTATGAAAGAACACAATGTAGTGTTGATTGGGGACCCAGTCGCTCCAAATTAAAAAGATTGATACAGGTGCAAATATGTGAAAGTTTTCATTTTACATGTTACATTTATGGTGATGATGTGTGTGATGAAGTATTAAAATTAGCAAAACGAAACTATGTACTGATAAAGATATGTATTTCTGTTTGACATAATTATATAGCGCCAGAGAATAGTAGCAGGCAATCAATGCTAGAGTCGCATACATTTGACAGAATTTTAGATTTTGTTACTCAGCTTAATGCAAGTGAAGGCGATGATTGTAACTTAGTATTTTGTGGTGACATGAATGCTCATACCTCAGATAAGGCTGAATTTTTTTAGAATGATACTTGTGTAAACCATTATTTTTAACCAACTGAATATAATGCAGATAACGTTATGCAACGCAGGTCTAAAGATAAGGGAAGAATTAACAGCTATGGAGAACTGTTACTAGATTTGTGTAGACAAACAGGATTACGCATACTTAATGGCAGATGTGGTGAGGATAAAGAAGGGCATTAACACATGTTGGTAGTCGAGGTTCAAGTGTTGTTGACTATGTTATTACTACACAAAATACTGAGATTCAAGATTGAAGATCCAAATCTAATGTCTGATCATTGTGTCATAGATTTTACATTTATTTTTGGTAAGTGTATGTACATTAACAATAACGACAACAAAAATACATGTAAGAATAACAATAATGAAAATATATGTGATGACCAAGAAAATGTGCGAATAAGTGTAAATTACAAGTACATGTATGTCTGGGATAGCACACTCAGAGATGAATATGTAATTAACTTGGGTAGCCAAGATACATTTATTTTGTTGGATTTTTTTACAGCAACTTGGCTAATGCATCATGTTCAAGTGACATTGATTCTTGTATTTCAGAATTTGCAAATATTATAGATAAAGCATCAAGCTCGTTTAAACGTAAATTATATGCAAATGATAAAATTTCTGATGCATGTAGATCAAGTAAAAATGATACATGTAACTACACCAACAATCAACCATGGTTTAATGAAGAATGTTTTGAAACAAGGAATCTGTTTACCATGATCTTAACAAATATCGAATTGAAAAATCTGACCAATCTAGAGTACAAAAGGTTAATGCTAGATCAAAATTTAAAACATGCATAAGGACAACAAGACTTCAATATGACAAAGCCCGAACAAACTCATAAAGGCAAGATTTAAACACACAAAGCTTTATTGGAGCATGTTAAAACAGACTGCAGGAATTAAACAAACTAATATTCAAAAAATGTGTTTGAACAGTATATTAGGAGTGTGAACAATCCAAATGATCCTTTTGTCACTGCATGTGAAGATATATTACACTTTAGTAGTAGATATGAAAACAATGAACTAGTGATAATGTTTCAAGAACTAAATAGGCCTACTGAGTTGGACTGCATGTTAAAAGCAATAAAACAATTGAGTACAAATAAAAGTGGGGGACCTGATATGTATTTAAATGATTTTTTATTCACGGGAAGGCTACTCTTGCCACATACTTAATGTACCTATTCAATTAATTGTTCGATTTAGGATATTTCCCACAATCATGGTCTGAGAGATATGTTATACCATTACATTAAAAAGGCAGTATTGATGATGTCAATAACTATAGGGGAATAACTTTATTAAGCACAATTAGAAAATTATTTAGTAGAGTTTTAAATAATAGGTTTACAGATTGGGCAGAAAATTACAATGTATACATAGAGGCACAAGCTGGTTTTAGGTCAAGAATGGGAACAGTTGACAACATCTTTTGCTGACATGGAATAATTAATCATTTATTGAACCAAGGGAAACAACTCTACTATGTTTTTATTGATTTTACAAAGGCGTTCGATTATATAGTTCGAGAAAATCCAAGTATAAACTTATCCATATGGGAATACGAGGAAAAATATTAAATATTATGAAATCCATGTATGATTCAGTGAAATCAAGGGTTAAATTTTAAACAAGAAATGTCTTTAAAAAAGACAAACGGCGTCGGATTAAAAAAAGAAGAAAATATAACACAAGGTTAAGTACTTGTACATAAATCTTACACAGATGACAGAAAACTTAAAATGAATAGTGTC
>Ga0224511_10001618_pt1 | contig 13953 bp, 8 predicted proteins | sample SF_May12_sed_USG_2_FD_169988 | JGI IMG/M metagenome (GOLD analysis project Ga0224511, IMG submission 169988) | Sediment microbial communities from San Francisco Bay, California, United States - SF_May12_sed_USGS_8_1 | ecosystem: Environmental > Aquatic > Marine > Sediment | place: USA...
AAAACCGTGTTACCTTACAATCGCAGCCAATTATGTGTATTCCACATTTTAAAATGTTCTAAGCTATATGCTTTGCTGTTTTAGGAGACACTGAACATGTTGTCCACCCAAGATCTATCTACATATCGAGGGAAGGCTACACATTTCTTTCTATAGGTAAAATAAGGTCTATTTATTGAACAGATCGTTTAATACATTTCGGTTCTTCGATGACATGCCACTGCAGGGCCTACTCAATCGTGTTATGTTGAGACACTTGTGCTTGTCCCAACCATATCAGTCAGTCAAGGACCCCTTTGAATGGTTCTGCTACTCCTAATCGCTTCCCATTATTACATTATTTTATCGTAATTCTCCACTCATATTTTATTATGATTGATTGTCATGAAGTCACATCATGTGTACCACAAAAACTATACCAAGATAACAATCTCCCATTCAAACCAATGGAAACAGGCGAGGTGCATGAGGTGAGGGGCCCAGTGTGCCTGTCATTGTATCGTCCGCCGATTAGTCTACCCAGTTGCTGATTGGCTTGTACTTGGGTTGACTAATTGGGTTATACTTTAGAGCCCGAACTCAGCAATATTGTAGTTTTGCCAGGCTCAAACCACTTTTCACTTGCTTGGCAGCGGATGGAACTACTTTGCAGACAGCGAGCTCAGTTCTTTCATCTCCACAAAACACCTGCAACTCTGTCCTAATGTGTGTTTTTCTCAGCACATTAGATTGTCGAGTGTCTGTGTTGGCCCCTCTAGTTAGAGCCTGGCTAGTCTACCCAGCGGACGTGGGGGAACACAACCATGTGTTTTCGAAAAACGAATCGAGTTCATTATCTTGGTATTAATTTTGTGTATCACGAATATTTGGCAAAAATATGAAAGGGTGGGAAGGAAGGTTGTACACGTATTCATGAATAATTTATACCTCAGACTACAAACAAATGGAGTTTCGGATCCTGACCCATATGACAGGAGATACTCGGCTACAGGAGATAGTGAAAAATGAGAGAGATGATATCTTCAAAACACTTTCTTCCATGTGGTAAAAAAATTCCTGCCGCCGGTGCAATATTGCATAAATCAGTGCTATGTGGTGGTACTTTTGTTCACACAGTTTCGTCTAAACAGCCTGTTCTTATAGCCACTATGTTGCTCTATTGTGATCTCCGCTTCTTTATTTATTGTCCAATGGAACCCCACCCCTCTTCTCTCAACATGCACCCCTTCCATATCTACCTGATTAGGCCAGTTTTCTTTTCCAAGCTGTTCTATCATGGGTATGCTTTCTATATTCGATGCCAGGATCAGAATTTGGCAAGAGTGAAGAAACAAAGTGATGTCGCACTGAGAATGGAAACAGGTCATATGCCACATACGCGCTTGTTGCAGGTTGCAGAAACACGTAAATGATGTTTCAGAGATGGATAGAGACAGAACTAAAAAGATTGTCTACTCTGTTATGTATGGCATAGGTGTGTGGATGAAATCGCTTTTAGCATAATTTTTCTGTTCGGGAGTCTTCAATTAGCAAACAGCAATAATGGTTAACATTGGTGTTCCTACATGCGTGTGACTTAATGTCATATAATCCATTCAAAGATAAGTATAGTACATGGGTACTGACTGCTCAGCTGTTTCCAGGAAGAGCCCGCCTTGCCGAGAATCTGGCCATCACACCAATGGAGGCTCAGAGTATCATGGGAAGGTTCATGAAACAATTCCCAAGCATAAATCGGTTTATATCAGAAGCGACCAATAAATGCCGACATCAAGGTAAAATCTTTGTACTATTTCCTGTAACAATTAGCATACTCTTTGTGGGCTTGGACTGCTGCTGCTGTTGCTGCTGTTGTGAAAATGGCCCAATAGTATTAGTATATATTACGTAGCCAAAGTTGTCTGCTTTTAATAATACCCTACCCATGGTGAGCCCGGTCTTTAAAGTAATTGGATTAAAATCCAGTTGTGGTGTCATTAGCGATAAAAAGTCGGTCATCTAACATTTTATCCTTTCCACCGTGACTAACCCTTCACTCATAATCTCATTGGAGCCCACTTATGCTACCCTGCTGGAAACCTATACATTTCGAACTGGTAAATACAAACAAAAAGCCATTAGGGTTCTCTGAGATCTAGCCAGCTGGCTTATCTATTCGGATGCTGGATGCCATAGCTGCAGTAGATCTCCAGTTTATATCAAAACACACTTCCCAATCTTAAGGTGGCTGGTAATGCTCCTTTCAATATTTTACACTCTTCGACAACTGGAGATGGATCCCAAAACGCATAAAGATTATGTATAGGGTAGCATCCAATTTTTTTGGAGGGGTAGAGCCTACACTATACTAATTTTGATCACTTCATTCAGAGAAATTAAACAAATTTACAATGACCTAAATGACAGTTTATGTCACTGCTTCAATCCTTATTAGATTATTAGTACATTATAGAACAGAATTGGCCACATAGACAATATATAATTCATATGTGCGCGCAGGGTTCATGACAAGTCTATTGGGAAGAAGACGATACTTTCCTAATATCAATGACTCCGATTTCAAAGAGAGAAGTCGTGTGGAAAGACAAGCCGTCAATTTCTGCATACAAGGTGACACAAGCTTATTTCACTTCTACATCATAGCTGATAGCAATAAATAGGTCTGGTAATTGTATCTAAAGTGTACTGTTGTAATTGAGCTATTTTTTAGGAACTGCTGCTGATGTGTGCAAAATGGCAATGGTGGAAGCAGATAAAAAGCTAAAGGAGCAGTGTATGGATGCCAGGTTAGGTCCCTTGTGCTAAAATAGTCAACATTATAATCTCGTGTGCACCACAGTGTCAAGGTAGTTTTAATAGTTGTGGTCATAGCGCTGATCATTTATTTTTTAGACTGATCTTACAACTACATGACGAACTGCTGTATGAGGTTGTAGATGAAGATTTACCGTGTGTGTCAGGTGATTCTATAACATTTTAGTCTTTACATGTGCATGATGCTTTCGCGCTTTCGGACAGACTTTCTTGGACATCCCCCAGCGATACGTCTGCTCTTGTAACATATCGTAACTAAGTTTCTTCTGCTTTTAGAGATACTGAAAAGCTCTGTGGAAATTGGTCTGAATCAATCTCATAAAGATATAGAACTGAAGGTGCCACTCACTGTGGCAATGAGAGTTGGCAAATGCTGGGCATTCATGAGTTAACACACTGAGTGACTACCATGGGTAACAACAAGCGTCCGAATAATCACTCCAGTAGCTTTATGGTCTGTTCTTGTATCCACTCTCTGTAACATTCTGTACACTATCTGAATAACATGCACTGTGTTTATTACATTTGATAGACGCTACAGTCAACTCATTTCCATCTTGTCATATTTCAGATGCATAGTTGTGTTGTTGAATACAATGCTAGAGATTGGTAATCTCTGCAATAAGAGGCCCAAAATTCTGTTGGAGCATCTTGTGATTTCATTTCTATTTGCTTGTGAAGTGGTATGTTAGTCAATGAAAATATTGGCTTTTGGTTTAGGACAGGAATATCATTAACTTACTGTGGTTTATATTGTTTGCAATAAAATATTACATAGGATTGAGATATTTTATATAAATCTAGCAAATATTGACAATTGGGTCATTGAAGGCTGTCATTTGACATTCACTATAGGATGGGGGATCAGACTATCCCTAAACGAAGTGCACATAGCAAAACACAGTGTTTAGCATATTTGAGTGACCCTAAATACAATACGGTACTTCTTCAGTCTAATTAAAAAAATGGTTGTGTACCAAATGAAACTGATCCATTCCTTGACGAGTTACAAAGCCCTTGATTCAACCGCATGGACCGTGTGCGAAATATGGCACAATTGGACATCTTCCCGGTGAAAAGATACTGGAGAGTACTACAAGAAATTAATTAAAAACTATGAAATGTTGATGTGAGATACTAAAAGATAAAATTGATTCTAAAGGTTGTTTGGCAAATCCTACTGATTTTCCACAAGGTGCGAACATGATCCCCATTGAAAAAAGATGTGTGAAATCAGTTTGGCTCCTTGATCTTAGAAAAGTTTTTCAGTCATCAAACAAAGATTATTAACACCTGCTTGTTAAACTGATTCATGGGCATAGTGTCAATAATAGTATAAGAATGCACTGGTATCCTTTAGATAACAGGGACCCAATTCTTGGTGTTGCCTGTGATACCCAAAAAGCATTTTTGTCATTGGCTCGGCCCTCAAGCCAATACAATAAATTCCCATTTAATCAATCTGAAACAAGAACATTTTTGTTTTCTGTGCTGTTTGTGCGAGGCACCTCTGGCCAGTATTGGGTAACAGATAATGTGATGCCCAGAGCAGTTGTAATTTCTTCCCATCACAATGTTCACTCCTAGATTTTGACCAGTGCTGTACTCTTCCTATTCATTCCATCCATATAGATCAACCTTCTCCTGGGGATACAAAATGGACCATCCTGGAAACACAACCCATAGAACTTTACTTGCCAGTATCTATATAAAGATGATCCTATATCGTATCTATTCCAACAAGCCTTACTATAAGAACTACAAAATCACGCCGATTTTGCTACGTATTTCCGTAGTGGCATATTTGCCCTTTTATATCATTGAATTATAGCCCAAACCAGATTTGTGGCTTTAATCTCAGTATACTCACAATTTTTAACCTTTGCCTTGATGCAGAATGCTGAACACAATAGTTTTCTCGACAGACTTGCAAACTGCTTTTGGACTTGGTGTTCCAAGAATGTGCGCGAGTGCTAACTTGACTGTACAGTATGAATTGATTACAAACAATACGGCAGACGCTGTGGTGAACGGTATCATACCAATATGCTTGTAATTTCTATCCATTGTGTCCTTCCGCTTCCCACAGAGTCAGATCAGTATGAACTCAAATAACTTCACCAAATATTCCCGCAGAAACTTTGTGTAACTGCCGGCTCTTGGAAATATGAACTCATCAATTGAACGAGCATCCAAATGCCAGAAACCATATACAAGGAGCGATCCAATGATACTCGTTATGTACATGTACATGTGATTACAGTATTACTCAATAATACTGTCAGTGCACCACTGCTTTTGTCATGATCGTTTTCTGTGGTAGTTCACTAGGCTGACCCGTTTGATCGGTTTATTTATGTCATATTTCTCTTCTCTGCATGTGCACGCCTGAAATTGCGTGACCGACCTGAACATGAAAAATGGTTCGATGATGTATGTATGATGTGTAATGGGCGGTTTCAACCCACACCTGTTTCGCTCATAAACGTAACCAGTATCAACCCATTTCAGTACTGATTGGATAATCTCTACAGTGAATTGATTTGATTGGTTGATGAATATGCTATGCAGCTCCAACCTTTATAAGTGGTGGCTCACTTCAGCATCAAGTTATTTTAATGTGAGATTCTGCCTATTGGATAACACCTGAACCAACTGCGCTGGGAAGCTAAGAAAACACAAAACTTCTTTTTATCATAGACATAAGGTAGGCTTATTAATCTGGTTTGCTTGAATGACCAACTATGCGTCTATCACTGAAAACAGGAAACTCAAGGCAAAAAGTCAATAAAATAACATGATTGTTATCTAGTCCCAAGAATGGCTGTGCCCAAATTATATTGATATCATGTAGGCGGTTTTTTTGACATTATAGATCCGGTGTTACAAAATCATGTATAATTGAACTAGTAGACGAGCAGATACAAAAGCGGAAAAATATCATAAGTAATCAGCATAACAAGTTAATTGGCAGGGTAATGAGGCAAAAGGAATCAGTAACCAACCGATAATGGGGGACTCGCTGGCATAACGGATTTACTGATATGGCATCTAATCAATTGAAGGCAATGTTATGTTTTTAAAACCAGCTGCAAAAGTATTTTTAGGCGAGCAATTGACCGAAAAACGATGCCCACGGGCTACCACTATCTCAGGGGCTTATTACAGATGAACATGGTGCACGTAGTGGACCGGCCGGCTTCACCGCAGGCCTATAAATCCCAGTATTCTGTAATTGTGAAATTGGCCTATGCTAGTATACGTCCATGTACCTCATTGTAGAAGGCATGGAAGTTCTGGCTGCCATTATCACCTTATTATTGGTGACAAGCCCAACTGAGGGTAAGTGATTCATATCAAAATACCAAGAATCAACTCATTCATGATCATCAATTATAAGTTCATTCTTGTTTAAACTGTGCTGCCTTGATAACTTAACCACAAAGAGTTTACAAAAAGTTCTTGACTTAGTCGCTAATGTGACTACATCAAATGATAAGCCAATTTACATTGACGCATGCTCTCTTCATGTTTTGATGTCTCTAATGCTGATGCACAGTTTCATATCATCCTCAATGAGAAAATTGCTGATTGCAAGGTGATGGATGACGTCGCTTCTTACAGTGTTAAGCTTTGTCCTTATCCATGAAGTTGTTTTGGTGTAGACAGTAACAGTATTAGTTGCTACCTGGCTCTAGCCAGTATTATGTTATTGGTTCATTCCACTAAATTACCTGATCTAACTGGGAAAAGATAAAAACCATCTAGCTGCACCGACCTAATTATATCTTTTCTTTGAGGTATGGGCATCTCATTGTGGTATGCGGAATCCTTCCTATAGTGCAGTTGCTACCTCCTACAGGAGTTACTTTAGAGCAATTTATTTACCATCGAGTAAAAATACACAACTATAATTCTTATCTACATTATCGCTTGATATTTGTAGGTTGTACAAATAATGGCCCTCTTGGCATGATATCTGGTGATATTGAGGACTGGCAGATATCGGCAAGTTCTAGTTACCCATCAGAATGGGATAAGGGATGCAGTGTGAAATACGCTCGTCCTTACCTAGAGAACTCACTCGGGTGGTGTGCCAGATTTAAAACTCAGTCCGAATGGTTACAGATTGACCTCGGGGTTGTCAGCACTGTGAGTATAGAATAACTAATGCCTTAGTAATACCGAACAGTCTTGGACTTGAGTCTCTTAAAGGCGTCTTGGATTAAAGAACCACTTTTATTTTGGTTAGGAACATGACCTCAATTGGTTCATTCCTCCAGGCATTTTGACAATTTAATTCACTAACAAAAGTTATATGCGAAAGAAAAGACTATAATTGGTGACAACCCACAGGATGCCTTAGGTAGTTGTGATTCAACAGTGTCAAAGTAGTTCAAATGGATTGATTTTCATTACAATGATAATCCAATACTATCAAGTGCTAATCTGTATCCCTAAGTGTGATCAATTACCACAAAGTAATTTCATTGAGTAGTTTGAAATGAAACTGAAATGCAGCCAATATTCGTTAGTCTTTATCTCAGCAATAGACAATACACAGGTGTTTACTAGAGAGCCGGTTCATGACTGGACATGCACTGGATGATTGATTGGCATGGCTTATTGTGGCAGAATAGATAGGTAGACCAAAAAGGTTTATCAGCCTCAGGCATCTTACTAAATGAAGTCACATAGTTCTCTTGTCCGTGACAATGACAATAAGTATTTGTCCACTTATCGCTAGGTGGTGGCTACCGGTACCAATTGTATGCTTAATAATGTAAAGAATGAATCTTTGAATGGAATCACAGATCTTGTGGTGATTTATTAAACACAAGTCTGTTTAAGTTGAATCTTGGTCTGAGTAGTAAGATTTTTTTATTTGATAAAGACTTGGAATAGTTTCTATCTGACCACTAAGCATCTGTGTGGATCCACCTGTTTTGACAATCTGTTGATTTGTTGTTTATCCTTTGGCTGGACAGACCATTGAAATTATACAAGAGCAGGAGATGACCAGATTATAGTAAACTGCGCATCAGTAGTCCGGCTAGCCAATGTGTGTTTAGTACTATTTTCTCCCCTTTGGAAATTTTGACCTGTGGATGTGACCGAAAAAGTTTTGAATATCATAGACCTCATGTAGATTTCACCTTTAGTAAGTTAATTAGTCATACTGGGTAGCCAATTTCATCCTGAGGCTCTGTCTCCATCATTAATTAAACTTTACACACCACCCATTTAAATCAATTTCTCTGATCCTAGGTCACGGGCCTCATAACACAGGGGAGAGGTGATGGAATGGAATGGGTATCTGGTTATAAAATTTCATACAGCCCAGACGGTGAGATGTGGAACTATGTAACCGATCAAACTGGTCGTGCCAGGGTAAGTTTGACTAACAGCTGGAATACACAGCGACTGAGTGGCATACCCTGGTAATTTCACTAATACTCTGACATGTTCTAAGACCAATCCTGGTGATGCACCCATCTGGGCTTTGTTCCACACCATATGTCCCCATCAATATCAGTCATGCTCTAGTGAATGATGGGCATAAAAACTTCCATTTACGCCAATCCACCTAGACTGATTATATGATTGCGTAAATATGCACTCTATCCCTCCAGCCCACACGCAAAATAGGATGAATAGAGTATGCGCTACTTTTACTATTGTTTGTTGTTTTAAGTGTCTGTATTATATATAAATGATTGTGACCTTTTATAAAACTGTACAACATCCCCTAGGCTGGGGGACATCTAGTTCAAAGAGCTGGAAGGCAGTAAATTTACAACTGTAGTATCACCTTCCCACACAGCACGCCCTTAATTCACATAAATTTCTGTCATGACAATAGTTGGTGTATTACCCAAACAGTATTATATTATTTTACATTTTGTACACATTGCACACACAGCCCGAAATTCTTTGTTTGATGACGCATTTCAAGATCAGACGATTAAGTTTGATTACACATATGTAAACTTATATTCATCACCACGCATCAAGTTATGAGAAAAAATGAAATACATCAATTTCGTTGCGTCTTCGCTATAGAGGTATAACATTTTAATAATGCTTGCAGGTATTTGAAGGGAACAGTGATGCATACAGCGTTCAGCATGTATATTTACCAGAACCTCTGAAGACACGTTTTATCAAAATACAAGTTCACTCATGGAACAGACACCCAAGCATGCGAGTAGAGCTGATTGGTTGCCAGGGTAGGTTTTATACTGGATCCGTGCGGTCAGCTTGTTGACCAGGTTAACTGTCTGTGTTTGGGTAAAGTCATAAATAACACTTCTTCGTGATTAGCCTATACAAGAAATTCTCAATATCAAGTTTTTTGGATTATAAATGGCTCAAGTGCGCGTATCTTCTTGGATAAATATGATGGAGAGTTGCGCACTAGTGTATGCCTTTCCATGTGGTTAGCTCAAGTGGCCATTATTACCAAGTTGGTGTTGTCTTCAGGCGAATGTTCGAAAGTCTGCTCATAGCGCGCGACTTTCAATCAGATAAAAATTTAGAGTGAGACATCTCACTCATCAACTAAGCCACTCGGTGAGTTAGCTCACTGATGTAAATTCTGATAATACAGCTAGACTGGGCTGTTATTAAGTATACTATCAGGTTTCGAGAGGATAGTAACACCAAGGCGGGCCGCCTTCGGCGTCTCACGTCTCCCTTGTTATGTGTGTGTGACCAAAGACAAACCAATGCTAGTTTGATTTATGATACTGATTTGAAGCAAATCAACAGTAAATATCACACCGGAACTATACATGCTAGCAAACATTGGCCAGCAATTTCTATCTGAACTGATAGAGCGCTTGAGAAGAAAGCTCTACTCGCTTATTGGTGACAGAATACAATATTGTTGCAGACAACAAGAAGCATTTAAGCCAGCCTCCATACAGCAGTCTTACAGCATCCAGTTCTCATAAGTATCGTCGTGGTAGCTCCTGCCAACCTGAAGATGGTCACCTTCTCAGTAGCAAAGGATGGTGCGCTGGAACCAACGATGGTGAGTGAAGCTTTATGGTGATATGAGCAATAACTAATATTGCTGATTCTCATTGCATGGAGCTATCAATCTGCGTGCATCACTGCGGTATGTGAATGTATGCAGCTGCACTATGCAGAGATGATTTAATAAAAAGTCGCATGTGTAATTGGCAAAAGTCTTTTATTGCCACTGCATGCATTAAGGTATGTAGTTACTACTCTGAATTAGTTGCCAACTTGCTCATATGGAACACGCATAATGTTAGTTGCATGCATAAGGGTTATTTTACATCTTGCATGACAACTTAACAAAATATCCCTTGGCAATCCAATGATTGTTGCTATTTTAGCTGCGAACGGCTTCTTTTGTCAATTCACCCCCAATTCATCCCACAACACTCTCGTGCACTCGCTCGCTCGTTGTGTTTAGCCAGGACTTTTTCAGTGTCATTTGTTGTGTAGCTTAATCAATCGAAAACTGGGTAGTGAAACTTTGTCTGCCCGAACCAATCAAGATTTTCCCCAAGTTCGCTCATCAATGAAGCCCTTTACACTAAACCTCGCACAATCTGTACTCTACACACCCAGACATAGCCATATGACTCTACCAGAGTTGCCTAATCTTGGTGTCCATGACAAGCTTGGATCATTTGTTGCGCGTTTTCTTATCTGATCATATCAAACTTCACATAAAGTACCGGAATGATACAGCTATCATGTTAGTATCAAACATGATAGTCTCACAGCCGGTGCACGCAGATGCAATGCATACCTGTTGGCTATAAATACTCACTCATGAGGACATTTCATGCCAACTTCAGTGTATCGAATAGAAGAACTCAACCATATTCATAGACAACGAGATTATATATGCTAGGTGCCTGACCTCTGTACCACCTAAACATCACTTCCCTTCATTTTCCATCCCATTGTACTGAAGTGGCTTTGACGTATGTTTTTATGCTAATCTGTTTTCCCAGAGAATCAGTGGCTTCAGTTGGACATCGGGCCGCCATCTTTGGTAACCACTCTTATTACTAAGGGTCGTGGGGACACAGGACGAAAGCAGTGGCTCACTCGCTATCGAGTATCCTTCAGTAATGACTCTGTAATATGGAGATTTTATGAAGAGAAGATCAACCTTGAACAGAAGGTAAGTGTTCCGTATGCTTTGTTTACCATGATCTCTCTGATATACTATCTTATGATTAGGCGCAAAAAGTTCATCTTTTAAAAGTTGGTCAAATAAGTATTAATTTTGGCTCCATTCGATGGCAAAAACTCTTATTTTTCATTTAATTCCAAGAACTCATTTTCTTTTTGAATTTGCTTATTCGTTGCTTATACATTAAGGTTCACCATAATTATTACCTGGATTCACCTTATGGTGACTTCTTTGGAATAATATTCGGTGGGCAATTCACGCTCATACCATGTTCCCGGATGCTAAACCACTCAATAGCAGCATTGGATTCCCATGCGAATCACTCCCGCCAGACATTATTATGCACCAAGATATATTCGCTTGTAAATTGAGCATGTGCTTGGAGATCACCCGTAGTTTTTTTTGTGAGGCTTCATATCAAGTCATAAACTCTATCTCGTTGATATATATCAAACGCTGTCCATTTTTGTTCACAGTATATGGGAGTGTTCGATGATGTAGACAATTCCAGTAACCCATTCATCACCCTGCCAAACACAATCGCCGCTGATGGTGTAATGGTATGTTTAAGATATTCTATATTCAATCAAATATTAGTCTAATTTAGCCATTCACCCGATTTCAGTTGCATGACGCCATGCAACAGCTCAGTTAGTGTCAAAGTTTATGACATGACAATTGACAAATTGTACAGTTGCAGCAGGAAGCCACTTATTAGCTTTGTTACCTTTTACCATTGAGTACTTGACTGGTATAGTATGGGATATAATTATATAATTGGTATCTTACTTGAGTACTGGTATCTAAAATAAAATCTCTCACGATTAACCGTTTGAGGTATACTGAAAACGTGCTAGGACTGGTATAGCTTTATCTAACATTCAATTTTAGGTAAAAATTTTATACATGTGTAAGAAACAATATTTGTCCCCTTTTACCGCGCGGATGGAAACAAAACAGCCTTACAATATGGTTCTTTGTGTAAATAGCACTCAAATCAACCAATATAAACATTGAAATTCCAGCAACCTGCCTGTGCCAATGGAATCCTGTTTCGGACCGACACAATTAGTGTGCTCCGCACATCACACAACTGACTGCTATTTACTGACAGACTCAAGGCAGCAATAATTGGTCACCCGATTGAGTAAGACTTTTAATACGTTTAAGGGTATGAAAAACTACCACAACTATCACAACATAATAAAAACTGTTTTAGCGATTGATCGATAGCAAATAAACAGCGATATAACATCACACCGAAAACAAAGCCAGGTCATAGCTAAACAATAACTACGGAAACCAAAGTCCCTGAAAACTGCCCTGATGTACTCGCCTGGTTGGTGTCTGTGTCGCCTCCAGACTTCGGGTGAAGGGACTGACCAGGTCTGCGTGGGGTTTTATAGTCGGCTGAGTTTGGTGTGATGTTTTGTGTTGTGAGATTAAGCAAAATCCTCAGCAAGAGTTGTCAAGATGCCTCATGATGATTATATCTACTACATGTACATATGATTAAGCAGAAACCATGCATGGTGGGGCAGCCTCCTAGATACAAGTTGCAAAAAAAGTCATTGCCAGTTATGATGCCCCATCAAAAACGCTCATCTGTATTCGTTAGCAGAATTTCTCTGTCCTTAAACTGAATTTTTCTTTTTCAGGAATTTGGTGGTAACTTTGATAAAGACACACCGCGGGTGCATTATCTGGCACATCCCTTCATAGCTCGGTATGTCCGCTTCCATCCCGTCTCATGGTCAAGAGACATCGCACTGAGAGCCGGAGTGATGGGCAGACCACATCAGGGAGATTGCGTTCCTGGATTCACTAAACCCAATGCAGCCTCACCATGTGGTAAGTTCAGTTTCTTCCTGGGCATTTATAGCCATTGGGAAGCTGCCGGGTTATGAAATAAACAAGCTTACGATTAGCTGCTGGTATACTGTAGTTGTAGTTATCGATGATCAGACTAACAAAGTTTGATCTAAACCACCTGCCGAATGTAACCGCAAGCGATTGGTTAACACAAGTAAAGTAGGAAGTGGCACTATTAGGATTCCGCTCACAGGGCGATAGCTATAAGGACGACGTTTGACCCAGGTTGCTACCCAGAGGCGTATGCATTGCATGTATCCATTGAAAGCAGAAAAATGCGTTTTAATCACTATATTGCGTTGGAATAATAAATTTAATGATGAACATGTAATCCGCCACACTTCCTGGAGAATAATACTGTGCTGCAAGCAGACAGATCCGCTCAGACGATTGTGGTCACTAGTGTTACAAATAGTTTAAAGTGAAGTGTACCCACTGAAGTGATCGCAGCAAATCATAGACAAATGGATTATAACTCTTAAAAGTACTTTCACCCTCCCTACCATGTGTAGGAGTAGTATTGTTATTTGCAATTACGGGAGTTGAAATAGCAAATTCAAGAAGTTATTGAATACAGGTATCATAATACATAGCCTTTCAAGTGGCGTTCTACACACAGCTCAGCTTTATTTACTAAAAAACTTTATGGAATAGCCAATTAGCTTGTGGAGTTGTTCACAATGGTTTGAAATATGCAAGTCTGGTAATCCCATTTTCTAGTGGGGTTCTAGCAGTGTAAGTCGACCAACTTTTACTTCAGTAGCACAGAAATCAAGTACAATCGGATGAGATGGGATGTAGTACAGGGTGTAATCCGTTTATAAGCCTGTGCGTCTAGCCAATAAGAAGTAGGGCATTCACCTATGCATGCAGCGGCCAATCCACCAATTCTACAAGCATTCTTTATTGCATTAATATACACCAGATGTAGGAAAAGCCAATCATGTTCTGAAGTTGTTAGTTTGTATCGACTGTGAAGTCAATCTCACAAAAATGTTGGCGAGTCTACTCATTGTACCAATTCACTATTTCTCAAATTGAAATTGCAATCATGATTTCCCAACAAAATTAAGTGCACTGGTATT
>Ga0224511_10001619_pt1 | contig 13953 bp, 12 predicted proteins | sample SF_May12_sed_USG_2_FD_169988 | JGI IMG/M metagenome (GOLD analysis project Ga0224511, IMG submission 169988) | Sediment microbial communities from San Francisco Bay, California, United States - SF_May12_sed_USGS_8_1 | ecosystem: Environmental > Aquatic > Marine > Sediment | place: USA...
GCCCGGTAGTGCGACTCTTGAGTCATGGGCTATGGTCCGCAGTACTAGCCACTGTGTTGCTGGAAGAGGACTCAGGACCCACCAGTGCAAAAACAAATCTTGAGAACACTCTCCACAAAGGAGAATCAGCTACCCACGAGATGGACGCCATATTAAAAAAAAAATGTCAATAGTCCAACCCCTTGTGATGTCTATCCCAGCACATAAGTTACAAACTGTGGGTACATTCATAAGGCAGTTGATTATCAACAAAAGCTATTTAATCTTTTATTGCAGAATCAGCTTGGGTGGAGTTTCAAAAGATTATTCCTTTGGAAAAATACAAGCAAAAAGAAGCAGACATTACTCCCAACTTTCTACGTAAGAGAGAAAGAGAAGTATTTGCTAAGATGGCGTGCTTTATTCATAAAGAGAAGGGAGAAGAGTTGTTCAGAACTGAATTGAGAAAGTGAAATATTGCTTGATAGGTGGAATTAGAGCACTAACCTCAAGATCCTGGTTTTACTAAGTGTGAGATCCTATCTATTTTCCAGCACTCCAGGATATGCGATAGGCTTGGTAGGCTGGCTAAATAGAACTAAAACTAGAAAAATAGAACTAAAAGAACTAAAAGACAATTTTTCCTCTTATGTTTTAGTCAGTCTGCAGAAAAGTGAGGACGTGACTCGTGAAGTGAAATCCATGTTGAAACAACTTACCGCAACAGACTACAAAGCCGTCGCTGAACTCCTTGATTTAGTAAATGCTTTATTGTCAGAGGCTAAGCAATTACCAAATCCTCACCACCTACTAAACCTTCAACAGCAGTTTACAATGAATTTACCATATGTAATTATCATGAATCTCAAGTCTATATCTATTTCTGTATTTATCGGATCCTGCAACTTATTAATTTATAAAGAACTTTCGAGCGCAATTCTTTTATCGCTTGCAATCGGAATTGTATCGATATTGCGGACAATAATTTGATTCAATACTTTGGTATTGGTCAGTGGTTAGAGCATTGGATTTTCTATCACATGAGCCTCAATTCAAACCCTGAATATGACAGCTAGCTAGGGTCCCATTGTGTAAGCTATTCCTGTAAGTTCCTATAGGTCCAAACAGAACATACAGCTATTCCACTTTTCTGTAGTCAAAGCCCTTGATGACCCCAAAGGTCATAGGTCCAACAAAAATGGCCGTCTATAAGAGACTTGACACAATTTCAGCTTTGGGTGGTTGTCGATTACAATGTATGGTTCTAGGTGGATGGGATACTGGCTTATCTTGATGAGTGGATATTGGCCTACTCCCCTCTCCTAATTCATCTACAGATGCATAGAGACCCGGTGAGAGATAACTTCCCAAACTTATACTGTCCTCCGGTAGCCAGGTGACTTGGATCTTGGTTGTGTGGTGGGTTTGTGGACGAATCATTGATCCATAGTTTGATTCATGGTCTTGGCACCTTCAGATTATGATGCTGAATAAACAAGAGTATGCCCATAGAGTTACCTTTCCTATGGGGACACTATGGATCATTTTGGAAACAATTAATGTAGCTTAGTGGTGCTATATGTTTGAAAGGGAAATGACAATATTCTATTCCACTTATAGATGGAGGATCTCGAGTACCGGATCTATGAGCTGTTCAGCAAAGCGCGACTGGAACACCCACCAGGAATGCAGACCTCTCAGCCACATTTCTGCTGGCAAAGCGATCTCCCCTGCACACTACCAGCTGCTGCTACTAAAATTAAACGAAAGATAGAGACCGCAGGTTATGAGAAATACAGTCGCCTCAGGGGTCTCAAGGTGAATTTCAGCTAATGATTTCACAAATCACTGTGCTACACAAGGTGTCATTGTTGGCACTGCGGACATCAGGGCAATTAACGATTCCAATGGGTTTCAGTCCTTGTGGACTCCTGCTGTGATGTTTTATTCGGCACGTCGATCCAGCTTATCGCATCCTTAAGGCTCTGAAGCGCCACATGAGTGAGTTATGACTGCCAACTCCTGCACATCAGGAATAGCTCAAAAACAAACCTCATATATGATTGAAACTATGGAGCATTGCTACTCGCCCACCCATATGCTACAAGCTAGGCCATAGCCGATGAAAAAAAGAAATATCAAGTTTGATCGATTGTCCTTAACATTAAAAAATATCAACCATCCAATCTGCAAGTGTAGAATCAGAGGTCCCTGGTTCGATCGCTGGTTGGGGCATCGTTGTTGATTTCGGAGGCCGACCCATGAAGGATAAATTTTTCTATGGCGCATGGGGGAGAAAGCACCTGGTGAAACGCTGAGTCAAGACACAGCAGACCCTGACACTGGTCATACGAAAGAAAGAATATAAGCTATAGGATAACTTGAGTTAGCTAGATATCACACCTGTAAGAAATGGAAATAATAGATACAATTCATACAAAGGTAATGTTTTTTCCCTGCAGATATCACCATTTGATGAGAATTATTTTGAGGATCTGAAAGAGTTTTTGACACAATTGAATGCCAGTCAAGAACAATTCCGCACGCTACTGTGAGTTTTCATCTGTTACCTCTCTATAGGCTCTCTGGATAAACAATGAACACTTGACTTGTGCCGACGATGGATGCACCCCAGCTGAGATTTGCACTTGATTTACATCTATATTTGGAAATTCTTATTGATCACCCCCCTTGATATTTAATTATTGTAAATTTTCTTGTCCGACACGGGTATGGGGAGTTTAGGACTTTTAAATCAGTGACTGATGTGATTTCGTAGGATGGCTGTTCTCGTCCTGCTATGCTTACTAACGGGATCCTATGCTGTGGTGACGATTGTAGCACTGGCCATGGGTACATTTGGTACCAGATTATCCAAGTTTCCATGCAAGTTTAGGAATTCGACAGCCACATTTGGAGCTAATCTTATGCATCAGTGAGTCCTTCAAACATTTTTCGATTTCAACTACGATGTTAGTGATCCAAATCAAGGCTGATGAATAAACTCATATATGGCACATGTAACACTCAAGGTCCCACTATCTGGATAAACAACTATTAGTTAAGATCTAAAACAAAACTGTAGTTCATGCAATTTAAAGGCAAAAGGTGTATTCAAGCAACTACAGGCGGATATACATCGTTTCACGACCAGAAAACGGCTCGTCAAACATCTAGCGCACCTTACCAATGATAAGGTTTACACCGGATAGATTATAATTTACTTTGATGTTGGAGACCATCATCAACCTCTATGACCGGGATGCCTGGTCAGTAGGAATTCAAGATACAAATTGATATGGAATTCCAACAGAGTGTATCACTTTATGATCAATTTTTGTTCTATGACAAAATCAACTCAGACAACACTCATGAAATCTGATTCAGTTCTCTATTTCAGAATAAAGATTATTCCCCTAATTGTGCTGCCAGTAATATCCTTGGCAACAGCCTGTGGCATTATGCTGTCACCAACATCAACCGTCCTCGCTCATGCAATTCATAATGGCGCCATCTTCCCAAAGGTAAATGCTCTTGCCAGTTACCGATGTCAGTGCCCGCACAGTGTTCGGGAATTTGCACTGGTCATAGTCCACCACAAGTGAAACCTATGACTATATGTAAACCAAATGCAGGTTGCGGCTAGTAGTCGTAGTGCATGTGAGGACAACTCCATGAGTAAGCCAGGCATCACGTTGGGCAAAGTGGATTCCCAGGAATTGTCTTACTCCCTTTATGTCACTGCCATGGCAGTGTTGTGGAATTTTCTTCGCCCATATATTTTCCCTAGCTCAGAGTTTACAGGTCCACATCAAGCTTTTAGTCATTGGTGTAAACCATTATGCCAACCTACAACTGGCACATCGCTCTTGCTCGCTTCGCACAGGCAAAATTTTGATCAAACCATTACAATCTCCTTTTATAGCTGATTGATTTGTCTCCACGGCTACCTAAATACATCACTCTGCAGAGGAACTTCACACTACACTCATACCGTCAGGCATTACACTGGTGTGGGTCAAGAGAGGTTGGAATACTGATGGTCTATAATGCCACCCTCGAAGAGCCAACTGTTAAAACTGTGAGGATTGTCTACAGTCTTTCCATTCATGCTTATAATATAATATTTACTTTCACTTCACTTATTTTGCTGAACGTACAGCTTTCGCCATATAGCGCCTTCAGTACATCATCTCCAGCACTCTTCCATTCACATCTATCCTGCGCCACCACGGCGGCCCCCCTCCATGACTTCATTCCTGCTGCTGCCAACCTCTTCAGGGCTACCCGACGCCAAGTATCTTTAGGCCTTCCCCTCCTCCTGGTTCCTTCTGGGACCCAGCCCCAGCACATTATCTTGCCGTGCTTAGGAAAGGCGGTATTTTGTTTGACTCACAAAATTTTCATAAATTAAATACCAATAGGCTCACACCTTTTTCTCCATTTTACACAAGTTCCGGTGTTCACTGTACTGATTGTCACGGTCTGATAGTTCCAACTATCCCATTCATCCGGCGTCTATCCACCAGCCATCCACCTGCCCATCCACCCATCTGTCCTGTCAACTGTTCCGTTTATCCATCCACCCGCCCGCCCATCTGCTTGCCCACCCGTCCATCTGCTCATATATACCCTTCCATCAATATACTCTCTTGATTTTCATTCACGCATTATTTTAGACATTCCCAGCTCAGCTGCCCGGTGAGTTGGCATCGGTTTACCTGCCTCACATTCACCACATCAGTACACAGCTTGTGGAAGATGATGTAAAGGAGGCCACCGAAGCTTTATCTGTGCTAACTCCGTGGACATCAGAGAATATCAAAACGCGTGTACGTAAGCCTCTAAGTCTACGGTAATAATAAACATAAATATTTGAAGGTTTGTTGACCGTGGTTTATTGCCGCTCTTCACTACGATGGTCAACAACTGATAAGCTCTAGTTATAAGGCTATCCGCTATCCCAGGAACAGCTAGTGCAAAACCTATGCTATGTGGTTCTTTGTAGATTCCTAGGAGTACGTTTCATTTTGATCTGGCTTCATGGGTTATTGAGTTAGGATTGGTGAAGGATGGTCGGTATACTCCTCTTATTGAGCGCACAAAACAGTTGGCTGAACTAGTCGCTGTTGTCGATGATAAACACAGAAAAATTGGTGGGTGATAATTCATGCATCACTTTATAATAGGGTAGAACAGTGCAGGGTGCATTCGGAATTGAACCAGGTAAACTGGGTTCAATACCTAGTCTATCCTCACTATGTACTTTTTCCCTTGTCGGATAGCGAACCACTATGGCGGTAGCACACTTTGTGCTATAAGATGAAATAGGGTAAAGCCTCAGACACTATTACAACTGTAGACTAATCTTTTTTATACTCTCAATGTCTACATTTCTCTTTGCGTCATTAGAGAACCAAGTAATGCAGTCGTTTGCTATATAACAAAGCACAATAGATAGATTTTGTCAATCTTGGCTTTAAACTATACCTGCTCTATATACAGTCATAATTTGTTGTATAAGTGTTACTACATGCCCCACCACCCTAGATATAACTTAGAGTTTTTTTTAACCCGGCTTTGCCACCAAATTCACACCCAATAGCATGACCTCCCTTGGTCGATCGCGACCCTAGCTGTTTGGGAGCATCGAAACTCAACCATCAACACCATCTGTGATGCGCACAGTCTGCTTTGAATTCTCTCTGCCTGGTCATCTGTGTGTAATCCCTGTGGTTTTATTCTTTATAGGAGACAAACTTATGGCATTGGATGTACACTTTTCTTCCACAAAGATATACGCAGTGGAGTTCCATAATTTACTTCTCAATATTAAGGATGAGCTTGGAAAGTTTACTCCTAATGTTCTCAGGCCTGTTTTGAAAACTCTGGTTGATAAAATAGAGGGATCTGTTAGTGTGTTCTTTGCACAAGCTTTAAATGTGGCAAGGGCGAAACTAGGTGAGCAGCCATACATAGAACTAATGGCGCTGCTTAATTTCTCTTTTTAGGCTTCTCTCGCATGACATTTTCAGGTGTCAGGTCAGGCACTTATTTTTCACCAGTTATGGCTTAGCATGGAGCACCGCGTTGCGGACAGTATCAATGCTCCGCTTCATAGTCAGGCTGTTTTTTGGAGCTAGAATTGAAGTGTGGAGCTCACACTCAGAACAACAGCCAGTCAGGATCAGGATTCGAAATGCAGAAAATCGGCCTAGGATCATGGTTTCCCAAGATGTGTCATTGGGGGACTTTCTGTTTGCATCCGCATGTCTCATCAAGAGGGTAATTGCGTGGCAACTCTAAATCCTTGTTTCGCTGACCATACATATGCATCTGTGTGTCCTTTGAATTCGGTGTTCTGTGCCATAGATCCATATTAGGCTCAATCCGTTCTGAACGACAAGGACTAGGAATCCCGCAAACATCTAACTAGTTGCACAAAGTCACTCATGTAAAAAGTGATTGTGGCTTAGTGGTTAGAATGTGCGACTAGTAGTACGTGGTATGTCATGGGTTCAAATCGCAGAAACGTCAATGGTGGTGGCAGAAAGGCCATTCAACTTTAATTCCTTTCGACATACGACCAGATTTTCCTGTGAGCCAAAGAGCAAAACCCATGACAGGTCTCAATGGGATAATAAGGAAGTCACTTGTGTTTTAGAGCCAGGCTTATAGCTCTATGCGTGTAACTGATATAAAAATGTTGCTACCTAGGTGAATGTACGATTATATCTGATATATATGAGATGATGGCCACAACTAGCTATGACCTACTGATTGGCTATGTGAATGTGATAACACTGTCTCTTCTGATGCTAACAATGTCCTTGACATTGGTGGCCATGCTTGCCACAACCATGAGAAAGTACTATGCCACTTATGTTGGCATGAATGAAAACTTCCTTCAACGAAAGTCTGACAGCCGAATCTTTGGTTTTGGGTGAGTCAGGCTGAGTCAGGTTGTTTATAGGCTGTAAGTTCTCTTATTCAGGTTTTCCGTGCTTTCCGATGTGAGAATCTCTTTCTCGGTAGAATACTAAAAGCCGTATGTGTGCCGTAGGGTGGGTGGGGTCATAGAGTTCTCCTAGAGTTAAGGTAGGATAACTCTATGGGTGAGGGCTGGAGGCGTTAGTATACCCGAGTCGGACTAAAGCTCGAATGATAAATTTATCGTTGATATCTATGTATAGTGTGACTGTGTCGGTGATTCCCGGTCACGACAGGTGCTTCATCCTTCATAACTTAATTTACACACTGTCAGAAGCCATAGAAAGGGTTCAACAATAGTTTCTCCTAATTGCAGGTCCAAGATCAGATTGGCTCAAGCCATGGATGAAGCAGAGACTAGTCTCGGTCAACTGAAAATTACTCGCACAAAATTTAAAAGCTCTGAATCTCTTCAAAATGCTTTGAGAGAAGCGCCTCTCGACTTAGAGCAAGTGTCCTTAAAGAGTACGTAAGTTCACAGAATGATTTTATCTGCTGCATTTCCTGTGTTATATCATTGCTCGTTTGTCACCAGGGATATGGATGTAAAACTCATGCGGATCTGCCTGTGAAACAGTTAGCTCAGTTATAACTCGCTTCTCACAGCAGTTCTCTACCACGGTGATACGAATAAAATAACATCTTTCGTGTGCTCACTATTTCGAATCGTGAAGATCTTCTTGGTCATCATTTAATTGTCATGGATTGTCATGGATTCATGCAGGCAATTACTTGTACTCCAATAAACGGAATGACAATGGAGCAATACTTCAATAGCCAGAAGTTTACAACAGTCTTTTTACCTGTTGTATTTTGTAGTTCCTTCATTTTCGAACTGTAGTCTCGTGCAGCCTAATACTTTGGATTCACCTGTCAGTCAGACCACATTGGATAATGAAGATGAGAATGCAACTATTACTGTAGGAGCTGAATGGGAGGATGGCAGCTCATTAATAGGCTCCATTGGAGAACTGCGTGGAACGGCTGCATTAAAGCTTATTGAGTAAGTTTATTGTAGAACAATTCACCTTTTGTCTCCTAATTTTTATAAATGACGTCTTCGCTGTTATGATGAAGCCACCAGGTTAGATATTTGTCTTGTCACCAGTTTCAGTTTAGTATGAGGTTTAACACGTGGGCAGTATCAATGCTCCACCTCATGAAGAGGCTTGTTTTTGTTTTGAGCAAGGATTAAGGTTAGGAGCTCAAAGATTACACCAAGATAATGAACTGGACCCGTTTTTCGGAAACACGCCACTGAATTCCACCACCTCCGCTGGGTGGACTAGCCCAGCTCCAACTAGAGGTGCAAATACAGACACTTGACAATTTGACGTGCCAAGAGTGAAACAAAACAGGACGAAGTTGCAGTTGCTTTTGTAGAAATGAAAGAACGTGGGCTCGATGTCTGCAAAGTATTGCGATCTGTTGCCAAGCAAGTGAAAAGCGAGCTGAGCATAGCAAAATTACAGTATTGCTGAGTTAGTGCTCTCAAGTATTACCCGATTAGTCCACCCAGTCGCTGATTGGCCGATTGGCTGATTGGCTGATTGGCTGGTTGGCTTTCAATAGTTCTGTTAATAGTACTATTGGAAGCCACTCAGCTAATCAGCGACTGGGTGGGCTAATCTGATGAACGAGTGCAGCGATAGGCACACCGGACCCCTCACCTGATCGTTGCCCGTTTTCATCTGTTTAAATGGGAGATCGTCATTTTGGTGCAATCTTTGAGGAGCTCCTACTCACAATGGGAGCACACCATGACCGGGATTGGAACCAAGGCTTTCGGCAAATAATGTCCCTGCTCTACTGCTAAGCGATCCCATCAATCTTTTGGCAGTCACAGAAACATTACAACAACAAAGCTTGTGAATCTGAAAGTGTCCTTTCAACGCCATTGCTAGTTTGATGGTAGCAATTTGGTCTCTCAAACCTGCTGGGGCCACAGCATATAGTGTATTTCACTACGCAACACGTCGCCGCTTCCGGGACAGGCAGTGGCTCAATGCGTATAAGACTTTGAGCATCACTTTGTGCTTTCTTCTTCATGGAATTGGCAGACCCACCTGTAGAAGTCAACTTTATGGGATGAACCATGGACCATAGCGAAAACAAGCAATAATAGTGGAATGATAGTAATTTGACCTCTAAAGCCTACACCCTTTGATTAGCTGAGCCCACAGTATAAAGTGTATCTCACTACACAACACTTCACCATTATAGGAATGATGAAGAAGCAACAGAAATCGTATTAAGAAATCGTGAAGATAATGGTGAATCAAACCAAGAAGAAGTGTCACAGGTCATTAACTCTCCATCTCAATAAAATAAAAATCAGCGTCAACAATGTTGTCAATTCAAAGGATTTTTTAAGTCTAAAGTATCTTACATTCGTAAACTTAGTATAGTCCTTACTCCTTAGTCGATGGTACAAAGCGGTGACAGAGTGATCGAGTCTCGCTCACCAGTCACCATTGTTGGGCACTGATTAGTTATTTAGTAGCAACTGCGCGATACAATACCAAAGGAATATATAAGTCCTTCCGAATAATAGCAACTTGTAGATTAAGTGAAAAGAAACCGGCTTATTTTTACCGTTGTGTTTCAAAGCCACGCTAGCAATTTGTGAGAGTGAGAGGCTTGCTGAAGGCCCATACCAGCGAAACAGCCCCACCAAGAGTGAGACTCGAACCTGCAATTAGTAAATTGCAAATCTGGGTTGTTACCAACTGAGTTATCCTTACCCCTCAATGTGTATATTGGAGCTATTTACTGTTGTGATACAGAACCTGTGCGGGTGCTGTGAAGGACAAAGTTTTTACTGAACTGCGAATAGCTCTGGGCAGCCCTGGTCCAAGGCCTAGTACGCTAACCATCAAGGGTTATTCACCGAATGGTTCACTCAAGTCTTCAAAAGTGGAAAAACGGGACAAAAACAACCTTAAAGATTGGATAATTTTCCTGTCTTGAGAATTCTTCCAAATTTAATTTCTTTTAATTGAACCAACCTTTATTTGTAACTCTATAATGGTTTTTAGGATGTATCAGAAAAATCTCAGGATTCACTTAGAAACACAGCAGCGAGTTTGTTTACGCTTCCATCGGATGAGTGTAACCCTATGGATAATATAAATATGGTAGGTGTGCACTTCTGCCATGCTTGCTTGAAAGTATTTAACATAAACATTTTACACCCTCAAACCCTAGATGACATGCTTCCAATCTACAAATTCGTGGATTTGAGAAAATATCTTCCCAAGGTGTGTTCGACCTTTTGGAGAACACCTTGTGGGAGCCAGCACCGTGTATAAGGAGTTATCTTCCCTTGCCAATGGGAAATCGTTACTTTTGGTTCCAACTGCGAAATGGTGGGTCATCACCGGTCTATGTCTGGAGATAGTGAAAGGGAAGATTGCTGAGCATACTGGGTGCCCCAGCTTGCAGCCAAGGAGCAGTATGCAGCCAGCTGGCTGCGGGTTGAGCATTTTTGGTCTACCTCCTACTCGCTTATTTCTCGGCTTAAACGACATAATGTACGATATTTAAAATATTTTCTTAGGGCATAACAACAACAACAACAATAATAATAATAATAATAATAATAATAATAATAATAATAATAATAATAATAATAATAACAATAATAATAATACAAGTATGTGTCTCTGTAATTTTAGAGAAGGGGTATGAGTGGTGACGAGAGCCAGTGCAAACCAGCCTGATAAAGACAGTGTCTCCTCTGCGGGCAGAACTGCAACGGACATAATGGACATATAGACGCTGAGTCAATTTAATAATAAGATTGGTGTGAAGAAAATAAACAAACAGAGCAAATTGTGTCACCATAGCTATTAGAGTGCATAGGTAATTTCTGGGTATATCGAAAGCCATTGTTTCTTCTTCTCAAGCAGGTAAATTTTCCTCTATATGCTCTCACTCACTTTCACAAACACCCAGTAACCCCGAAAAAGATGTGAACTGAAGCCATAAACCCAATATTTTCATGGCAAACATTTGGTTATTTGGCTAGTCAACGAACCTTAGCCAGTAAATTAACCTAGGTCTTTGGCAAATATGTCGGGTGACAGGATGAACCCTTAAAATTATCCTTCCCTATCTCCATGAAAATGGCAAGTTTTACTTAATATATCTCTAAATAATGATGCTGCAATTGTAAAAAATTAAATTCAAAATTTTGGTAGGAAAATGACCGACTTGTCACAAAGCTTCATAGTCCACATCCAGCTATATTTTGAGTACTCGTGCAGTCGGCATATAGGTACTGTGTGAAACCGATTGCAAGCGCTGCCTACTCAAAACTCATTTCAAGACTGTGACTGTGAGTTACAAGTTACATTTAATGAGTCTAAATGATATGCACTGACTTCTCTTGTATATGCATGTTATAGTTACACTGTAAATCACAGTAAATTTGATTCTGAGTACTGTATAAATTGTAACTTGTAAATGTAAGCTGAACTCTTGCTCTACCCTTACAGACCAAACTCCCATAACGGTTATTATACCACTTGTCACAACAAAACTACATCACATGAGTAGAATAATTGATATTACTGTAGTATTATGTGAACATCTATATGTGGCAGTATTGGACATAATAAAATCATTTCAGCAGGTTTTATTTCACCCATGAAGTCGCTACATGCTAGTAATAAGGCATAAGGCGAGAGCGGGTCTGTCGATTGTGGTGCAGGTGAAGAAAATGACTCAGTCAGTGACAATCTGAGTCATACTTTAATTCCGTCTATAAAATAAATACCTCACACTCACAGTACGCCGGTGTGAAACTCGCTAGACTAGACTTAAGCTGCCGGGTAGACTCGGTTATCTAACAAATAAGGCGCGTTGGTACCCTGATCGACATGCTTTAATCACCACCTTACATGTAGACAGGGTCTAGAAACTAACCACGATTTCCACTCACACTCATGACTTCAAACATCAAAGGATGTCCCGAACGTACCATTAAAGAACTGGGTCGTCTACTACTTCACTCGCCCACTACCCGGTCCCCAGATAACCAGGTAACCTGGCTACTACCAGGGTTGTTCAACTCATAGAGTTATCCTCCCTTTTCGCAGCCATGTAGCCTGGTTCTTTACTTTCAACGAGTTGCCAGGGTAGGACAAGCAATATCATAGAGGCATTGTTTTGGTGAGCCATCCGCTGAAGAGTCCCACACACAGTACCTGGTACAGATTCAGAGTTGTGCTCCCACACACAGTATCTGATACAGACACGGAATTGTGTTCCCACACACAATGTTTGGCACAGACTCGGAATCGTTCCCACACGCAGTAGCTGGTTTAGACTCGGAGTTGTGTTCCCACACAAAGTACTTGCTGTAGGCCCGAAGTTGCGCGCCTTGAAATGGCCTTCTAGCAATACAGGCATCAGCTGTTAGTAATTTGAGATGATGCCTGCTGCCCAGACACACTTCGTATTGAGTTATGATGGGGTGCACACACTACATACTGTCACTGGCTGACTGAAAACGATTACTCCAGGTTTCTCTGCCTGTAACACAATAAATCTCTAGCTACCATGGAATACTTTATCTTATTATTACTCTCAATCACTGTGGTGAGTACAGAATTCATTCATATTTTTATCGTATGATGACTTTGCCGATATGGTGAAGCTGCCAAGTTATATACTTCTCTTGCCACCAAGTTACGGCTCGGTGTGGAGCACCACGGCGGGTCAGTATTAATGCTCCGCCTTGTAGTGAGGCTTGTCTTGTTTTGAGCTAGGATTATTGTGAGGAGCTCATGCTTACCAGCCCACCATGATTTGGATTTGAACCCAGGTTCTCACGACTGCTAGTCAAGCGTTCACCAGTTGAGCTATCCCGTTTCCCATTTGTATATATTAAAGTTAATGCTATTGTGTTATTACATGTTTGTTGGAATCTGTGAAATTGAGCCACACACTTCAGAGTAGGGAGTGCAGTCGACCCAACTTATTACAGCTATTGCGCACATTACAGTGCTCTACTTACCATGTATGGCAACTGACAAGTAGAAGCTTTGTTTTTTTAAGGTTGTGTCCACAGAGCAAAATGACTTTCCAGGTAAGCACGTTATAATACGCTAACTGAACTCAAACTAGCTACAGTTCACTATCGTCATATTTTCGCTTGAATGTTGATACACGCTTCCTCCCGTATCTAAAGCTACATGTATTACTTTCTTATCGATTCTTGTTTCTGACCCATGAAGTTCAGGGTTTATTCAAAGTCTACGGTAAATTAAATACCGTTCATTAGGTCAACCGTCAAACACTTGTCAAGGGTCACCAGTTTAACATAACAATGCTCATCTAAATTATGCTATTATTGCTAAAACATTGCATTCCATTACTATATCAAATACAGAAGGTGCTTGATAAATGCCTGACTGTCCACACAATGTCAGCCTAGGGGGTTTGTTGAAATCACAAGCTCCAACAGTAATATAGGAGTAGTTTGTTTTACATGTGTGAGCTATACAAGTGCTTCTGTATAGCACAAAAATGATATATAAATAGCTTTTTAAGACTTGGGTCTATGTTTTCACAGTATGTTATATATCCACATACTAACAGGTACAAATTGGCTTTGCCACACATCCACTGGCAAAGGGACAACCCTTACCTTTTACAATATTAGCAGTACTCATCAAGTTAATAAGTCTTGACAACAGTTTTTCAGTGGTAATTTCGATGGGAATTCATTGTGTTATGAAGATGTGCATATAAACTTCACTGATTGATACCAAAATGTGAAAAACCCAATGCTAAACTTTACATGTATAAAAAAAACCGCTCAATTTGACAAAATACAACGACTAGGAATTTTGTTCTTTGAATTGAACAAGTATCTCAAGCAGGTTTTCATTTCAGATAGAATAATGCAATGAATGATAGTACCGAAAATTATAGTCGTGTTTTTAATCATTTTCTAAATTGTGATTTATTGTTTAC
>Ga0224511_10001620_pt1 | contig 13952 bp, 8 predicted proteins | sample SF_May12_sed_USG_2_FD_169988 | JGI IMG/M metagenome (GOLD analysis project Ga0224511, IMG submission 169988) | Sediment microbial communities from San Francisco Bay, California, United States - SF_May12_sed_USGS_8_1 | ecosystem: Environmental > Aquatic > Marine > Sediment | place: USA...
TTTTTTAACATGCGATTTTATTAGAAGAAGATTTGCCCCCCCCCCCCTGCCTCATACATACTCATGTAAACGATATTTTGCCAGTCGAATTGCCCATGGTACGTGTGGCCTGTAACGGAAAGAATTACTGTGATTGCCGACGAAGCAAATACCTCAAAAGAATTTTAAATGTAAACAACATACAATCCATGATCCCAAGAACCATACAAAACAATGTTTTATTACCGGGTGACATTTTACAGCCATTACATTTTACATTTAATTATGCTGTCAATTCATGGTTGAAAGACATTTGTCAAAATAGTTTACAAGGTGTGTCTTCTATAGCATGACTATGCTCAGATTTTTGAATAATTGCCTTTATTTGAAATTATAACAAAGGCCATCGCTGGAGATTATTTTTCCAGGGTGATTTATACGACCCACCGCCTGAATTTGCTAAAACAGCACTGTGGCTACTAAAGCCTGGTACCCGAGACCAGAGATTGGACCCGTTTCAGGGTTTTAGTTTTTCGTACTTTTAGATCCCGGGTAAGGAGACGAAAACTAATAACGAACACTTTTTTTCTAGAAGTTGAAAATACTGTTTGTGTTATAAGGCAATAATTAAGTTTCATCTACATAGAATTTATAACATCTGCATCAACGGGTGGATTCTATTTTTAACTATTTCTCTGTTAAAAGTGCGATGACCGCCCCCCCCTTATGTTTAATGATAACAATATATAAGTTGACACATTTTCAAAATTTCGCTTAAATATTTATTATTCCGATCTTTTTTTTTTATTGCCAAAATGTGTCACAAATTAGTAAAAAAAAGGCGTTTCCCTGACTCCAGCTGTTGATATAAAGAACCATATAGATTTCCCCAAAAATCATCAACTTGCTAAATAGAACTGTTTTCAAGAAACAAATATAAGTGTACGAACATATAGACATGGCAATTATATGTTGATGTTCTTTTTTTTTAATTTTAATTTAGTTTGATACTATATAAAGGCAAAATAACATGACATACATTCTACGATAAAAGCAAAACAAGATCGATGACCTTATGTTGTTGTTTTTCACTCAGTTAAGACATATGCTGCTGTTATACAATGTATTATCAAAATCTTAATTCAGGAAATCAAAGGGAAACTCCCACGAAACTCTTATCCTGAGAATATTTCTATGGAACGCCTAATCTGCCTTATAGGTTTATTTGTTTGTTTGTTGTTCTCAAATGGCATGTCGTTTTGCACAAAAGATAAGTTGTCATGTACAAAAACAGGTTGTTAAGTACATTTAAAAGGTTGTTATGGTCGAATTGCAAGTCGTCATGTACATTTTGGGGTTGTCCTGCTAAAAATATATATCTTTATTGACAAAAGGCAAGTGGTTAGGTACATTTTACAGATCGTTATGCTCAATCTATAAGTTGTTGTGGACTAAAAGCAAGTTGTTGTGTACAATTTACAAGTCGTTATGCTTGACAAATATGTCGTTGTGGGCAAAAGACAAGCGGTTGAGTATAGCTTACAGGTCGTTGTTCTCAAATTATAGGTTGTTGTGGACTAAAAGCAAGTTGTTGTGTACAATTTATAAGTCGTTATACTTGAATAATTTGTCGTTATGGGCAACAGATAGGTACTTTTTACAGATCGTTATGCTCAAACGATAAGTTGTTGTGGACTAAAAGCAAGTTGTTGTGTATAATTTACAGGTGGTTATGCTTGAAAAGGATGTCGTTATGGGTAAATGACAAGCCGTTGAGTATAGCTTACAGGTCGTGCTCAAATTTAAGGTTGTGGACTGAAAGCAAGTTGTTGTGTATAATTTATAAGTCGTTATACTGGAATAATATGTCGCTATGGGCAAAAGACAAGTCGTTAATTATAGCTTACAGGTCGTTTTGCTCAAATCAAAAGTCGTTATGAATCAAATACACTTTCAATTACGAATTTCAATATGGGTATAACAACTTGCGATATATTAAGAACGGCATGAAATACATTGTGTATGCTGGTTACGACTTTTTGTTGCACAAAACGACTCATAAATTGTCCATCACAACTTGCCTTTTGTCCATAACGCCTACCGATTTAAGCATAACAAGCGGTATTATGTACATAACGAGTTGCAATTCGACCATAACGACCTATTAAGTGTTCATAACGACCTATATAGTAAACACGACGAGTTGCCTTTTGTACACAACAACTTACTTTTGTCCATAACGACTTGAAATTTGAGAACAACAAACTAATAACTTTAAATATAAGGCAGACGAGGCGTTCCATATATTTCACTGTTTACTTAGTGTCATGCTTACATGAACACAATGAGGTTTTATATTCAGCCTTTAAACATCCATGTTCAACATTTCAATATAAAGTTTAAACGGTGTCAATGTTTATGTTGTTGCATTGTTGTATTTGTGTTATCAATAAAAATACAATTATTTATATAAGTTGAATTGAAGTTAATCAAACATCATGGAAGACCGGGCTAGGATGCAGTGGGGTGGAAAGCTGGAATACCTGTTTACAGGAATTGGATATACTGTCGGTCTTGGCAATATTTGGAGGTTTCCACACAAATTTGTCAAAAATGGAGGAGGAATTGTGCTTATTCCATACTTTCTTACCGCGTTTCTGTGCATTTTCCCAATCATTATCATGGAAGCTTTTCTTGGACAGTTCTCGTCGTCAGGACCTGTTGCTGTTTGGAACTATTGTCCGATTCTTAAAGGCGTCGGTTTAGGAATTGTTTTTAACATTTTCGTGACTGCGATATACTATGCTGTTTTAACAATGTATGCGTTTTATTATATGACTGTATCGTTTGTTAGTATTGGGGACAAACTTCCGTGGCAATCCTGCAACGATGAGCATTCTTGGAAAACAAATCTTTGTAATGATAAACCTTACCCGGACATAAGTAAGCTTGGTGATACAGAGAAGATTTCTGCAATGTCGACGTTGGCACAAAGTGCCTGCATCGCTGGGGGCAGCACGGATAACTACACTGCATTTATGATCCAGAAGCAGCACTGTTTCGACTTCCGGTCACCGGAAGAAGAGTATTGGAACCGCTTTGTACTTGGAGTACACGACTCGACTGGTATTGATGACGTAGGCCCTGTGGTCGGACGGAACGCAATCTGTCTCTTCCTTATATGGGCGTTTGTCTTCTACTGCTGTCTACGAGGAATAAGGTCAATTGCAAAGGCAAGGAGAAACAGTTATATAAGAGACAAACAGACAGAATTAAATTATTTAAGGGTACCATGGCAAAATTATATAAAACAAACATACTATATACATCAAGAAACATCCAAAAAAGACGTCACGAACATTTAACGTGAACTTGTTGTCGTGATGTCTCCAACAATTGTTAAGTTACCGACTCGGTACGATGAATGACATTCAATGAGGTTGAACCAGTTTAGCGCTGCAGCAAACCTCTCAAACACCCAACACGCCCGCGTGAAATCCATTGTTTTGGCTAATTAATGGTTAATTAACAATTAATTTTATGTTTTATTAATAAAAATTGGTACGTTTGAGGTAACCTCACAGTATTTTGCTTATTTCATTTCAATATCATCTCTAGTGTTTGAAAATGACAATTGGACTTTTGGGGGCTGCTTTTGGCATTTCAATATGTATCACCACCTTAATAAGGTTATGGACGTAAATAGGTCTATCATCGAAAAATAAACATTCCCAGTACTGAGTAAGTGTTGAGTAACCACATTGTTAAACTTGCCCTCACATCTTCTGTGTAAGCATCGAATACCTGACTTGGCTGGGTCATTTTATGTGCGTTATTAAAGTAATCGTAAATGGTGTGTTTCATTTTTGCAGGTAACTTACGTAACAGCGACCTTTCCGGTGCTGCTGCTGCTCGTGCTGCTGGTGCGTGGAACCACTCTGAATGGGAACCAGGACGGCATCGACTTCTTCGTTCAACCGGACTGGTCGCTGCTGGGTAACATGTCTGTGTGGTCCGCGGGAGCCACGCAAGCCATCTATTCGATCGGCGTTGGCTACGGCTCTCACATTGTGCTGGCCAGCTATAACAAGTTCCGGAAGAACGTTGTGCGTGATGTTTCCATATTTTTTTTAATCGACATTGGCACGAGCCTTTTTGCAGGATTTATAGTCTTTGCGTTTATCGGATACGAAGCAAATACAATGAATACTTCCCTGGATAACATTTTTGCTGACAATGGACCGGGTATTATGTTCACTGTGTATATTCGAGGAATCTCTCAACTACCAGAGTCGGCAATCTGGAGTTGTCTGTTCTTTCTCATGGTGTTCACACTGGGACTAGATTCGTTGTTTGTGTTCACGTGGACAGTCTACGCCGGTATCGAGGACCTCTTCCCAAGAAAGATGTTTAAATGGAAACGCTATGTTCTGTGCGCTCTCTGTATAGTGTTCTTCTTGCTCGGTCTTCCTCTTGTGACGTCAGGAGGAATCCACCTGGTCGTTCTGCTCGATACGTGCGTGGCTTCGTTCAGCATTCTCATTATCCTATTTGCGGAGTGCGCCAGCGTTTGCTGGATATACGGCTATAAACGTTTCTTTGATGACATCGCTATGATGGTTGGACCATGTTCGCCTATATTCCAGTGGTACTTACTGTTCTCATGGGTCGTGGCCGCCCCAGCGTTCTGTCTGGTAAGTACAAATTTCTAAAAATATTTGTACTTTATTGTCTTTTCAATTTAGTGTTTCTTATTGCAATCAACACAAATATATAGGGGTATGCAATTTCGTTTTTTGTAGAATGTTGGTAATGGATGTATAGTTTTACCGCAGAAGTACCCAGATAAAATAAACTTGTATCAAATGTGCTTACCTGTAAATCATGTTCTGTATAATAGTGATCCTTTCTGTATTGTTTTTTGGAAAAAACAAACAAAAGTTTAGAAAAACATCCACTGTTATGTAGATCTATAAATATATAATAATATTATATAATTTTAATAGGATTTTTTAAATGTCTTTTAAGCACTTGTCCTATTGAAATTAGGTAACAATGTCCTAATGGTTTCGTTTTAGTTTATATTTATCGCCTTGGCGATTGGCTACATGCGTCCATCTTACAACGACGTGGACATAACGGGAGGCGGAGAGGCGTTGGGTTGGCTCATAATATTGACGCCCATGGTTATAATGATTGCAGCCGCAGTGGTCGAAGTGTGCAAGAGAGGACGTCCAAACCGGGATAACGTCAAAGAACTGGTACGGTTCTACCGTACTTATGTTTATCATTGAGAGTCATTGATAAAACAGCTTAAATCAATCGTATACTGTGTTTTTTTTAATCATAAAATGATTTGCAAATTTAAAACGAATCAATGCACATTTACAAATAAGGTAATATTGTGCTGATATATTGAATCAAAATAAACGGGTTTGGCTTGAACAGCATTTTGCATATGTAAAACATGAAACGTCTTGCCTTTTTCTGCAGTTGCGAAGTGCCGCCCGGCCGACGTACAACTGGGGACCGCGTCTTGAGGAGCACAGAGTGGGTAGATACGCATCTGAAGACAATTACCTCACTGCTGTGGGGGATGGCGGGCCATTGACGACTGACACAGGACTGGGTGTTAGCACTATCAGCGTAGAAAAACAATTATGAAGATATTCATGACTCGCTTGAAGACTTGTTTAACTGATGAATTCGTTTCTAGTTCGCTGAAACGTATTTCACACGGTTCATCAAGTGTAAGAACATTCATTGTATGATGGGAATTTCCCGCTTCGACGTGGACTTCCTTTTTGTTCGCTTAAACCTTTTTTGAGATACATGTGCATATTATTTTGCGATATGTTTGCCTCGGTTTGTGTCTAATGTTGAATCAAATTAGTGTGAACCCAATCTTTTTGCCTCAAAGTATGTTGTACGTAGTACGCAAACAGCCGGTGCGCAAAACGCAAACATTATGTTGAATTGTATGCAGATCATAAAGTTTGGATTTAAAATATGCGTTTTATCGCTTCCAAAAAACGTATAATGCAGTTAAAAATGAATGGTGCTGCATGCGAATTCAAAATTACCATGATTGCAAATAGTAGTTTTCGTGTCTGTTTGATGATATTCAATTTTCGATTCCAACATTTAAGTAATGTAAATGATTAAATATCAGAAATATACCTGTGATAAAATTTTACTTCATATGTGAAATTGTTTCTCGGTCAAAATTTCACATTGTAAAGCAATTTGCATCAAAGAAAGGATGTTCGCCCTGCGTACCACACATTTGCGTAGTGCGTTTCGCTTTAACACATCATGAATATTGAAATGACTTAGTATTTACGGTCATTTTAAACAGGAAAAAACGTGTGTCTATAGATACTGTTGACTTTCACCGCCACAAATAACAACTGCATGGTCTCTATCATGCAAACTGATATCAGCACAGTAAGCCATTTAAAACAGTTTAAAATTAATTTAATCATATGTCCAGTAATTATTCTGTACTATTGAAGCTCCATTGTCTTATTGTGAGTCCCGTTTATGTTTATTTTCTTGCATAGTGCTTTTTTTTAATCGACGTAAAGGTTCTGTAATGGGAGTCGTCACTATCAATGCATTGTATTGCTTGTTCCGATGCAGTATGAAACGTGATTTATTTTTAGTTTTTTCATATACACAATTTAATGTACTTACAATGTTCAATTTAACTGTTTTAGCCTCATAACTTGCTATTTTCCTTGCATGACATGCGTTGTTTAAATCCAATATGGCCGTCGTGTTTTAAGCTCGCGGTGTAGTTAGGTATACTTTCAAAATTGTTAAGCTTAGATGCCATCATTGACCATGCTTCTTGGTCATTTGTGGGGTAATGCCTACCTTTGACCATTAATTCTGGTTAATGCCCCATTTTCAGTCAAAACAATATTTTGCCCACCTTGACCAAACCTTTTGGTCCCTTTTCTGTCCGAGTATAAAAGCATCCGATTAACAGTTGCTTCAGTAAGTCACGCGTAGAACACCCAAGAGGCAACTTCCTTGTCAAACATTTCTAAAATAATTAAAGACTCTCTCATATCAACAAAGTTACCTTTTACTAAGATATTTGAAACACTTTGAACATAAATCTTCTGGAAATGGCACACTGTTTCTTTTAATGGAAAGTGACGACTCATACCCTCGCTTAATTAAATTAACCGATTTGTTTTATTTAATCAATGGTTTTAACCGCGAGTAGTTTGAACAGACTCTAGTTCTATAGCGTTATAAAAGGCATTACAGAACTTTAAAAATAGCTTAGTTAATGGACTGTATACGAAAAGAAATTATAATTACTTCAAATAAACCTTATAACCATGTCAGCGAATTGTCTTGTACATTACTCTGTATTTAGAGACCAGCTACCACTTGTATAAAATTATTTAAACTTAGTAATTAGATCAAACCATCAGTTAAGATCGTTTGGGCTCGAGAGAACGCCACAGTACATCGTGCTTCGTACCGAAAGAGTGGGTCGGTGTGGTTTCCCTCACATGTTGTATAAACATTGAAGAAACTAAACTACGATTTGTATAATAGATCTAATTCTGCACATTAACATTGATAATTTATACTCTATTTCGTTTTTAGTCAATGTATGTAGGTTGGTATCGTCATATAAACAGCCTGTATTAACATCGCAATGCTCTGAATTTCCTCAAACACACTAATAATGAAGAGTTTTTAGTTTCTTCTCAAACATAACTATGTAGGAGTGAGTTAAAAACCAGATTGTGAGGAGAAGATCGACAAAGGGGTTTCGCTTGAGTTATTGCCCAATTTAGTGTGTTATTATAAGACAACACTCGTTGTTAGAGGCAGATATAGCCCTATGTGCCCAGTTGACATAACCGCCATATTTACTTTTAATATATAAATTTAGTTTTCACGTACTGTGATATAAATATTGTAGTCTTTTTGACTTATTAAATTAATCTTTCCAACTACTGTTGTTATACCTTTGACCATGATCGAATTATGACGAATATATTCATAGGCTGAAATATGAGCATGTTCACTTAAAAGATTTGTTAAGTCTATAACATGTTTACCTTTTTACAACCTTGGATACTGTTAAAAAGGCTGAGTTTAAGCCAATTTCTTTTTCTTTCTTTTAAAATAAACACAAAAACGAACGCTGGCAGTAACAAAGCATTGTCCATTTCAATTCGCAATATACTCTCATGATTTTTGAGCTGTCGATTTAAACCCAGATGCAAACTATTTGTATAAAGTTTTACTATAACCTTAATAACTCTTTAATCAGGTAGAGAATATTTCACTGTTCAATAGGTGTCATGCTTACTTGAACACAGAGGCGATATATGTTTACCACATTTAAACTTCCTAATTCAAAATATCTAAATTATACACGATAACATAAATAATATAAGACAATATTATAATTTTTACTGTTGCTGTTTTCGTTTCGTTGCTACATGTATCTTACACAGTCGTCTTAAATAGTGAATTGACGTTAATCAAACATCATGGAAGACCGGGCTAGAATGCAGTGGGGTGGAAAGCTGGAATACCTGTTTACGGGAATTGGATATAGTGTCGGTCTTGGCAATATTTGGAGGTTTCCACACAAATTTGTCAAAAATGGAGGCGGAACTGTGCTTATTCCATACTTGCTTACCGTGTGTCTGTGTATTTTCCCAATCATTATCATGGAAGCTTTTCTTGGACAGTTCTCGTCGTCAGGGCCTGTTGCGGTTTGGAACTATTGTCCGATTCTTAAAGGAGTCGGTTTCGGAATCGTGTTTAACACTTTTGTGACTGCGATATATTATGCTATTATAACAATGTATGCGTTTTATTATATGACTGTATCGTTTGTTAGTATTGGGGACAAACTTCCGTGGCAATCCTGCAACGATGAGCATTCTTGGAAAACGAATCTTTGTAATGATAAACCTTACCCGGACATAAGTAAGCTTGGTGATACAGAGAAGATTTCTGCAATGTCGACGTTGGCACAAAGTGCCTGCATCGCTGGGGGCAGCACGGACAATTACACTGCATTTATGATCCAGAAGCAGCACTGTTTCGACTTCCGGTCACCGGAAGAGGAGTACTGGAACCGATTTGTACTTGGCGTACACGACTCGACTGGTATTGATGACGTAGGCCCTGTGGTCGGACGGAACGTCATTTGCCTTTTTATCATATGGGCGTTTGTCTTCTACTGCTGTCTACGAGGAATAAGGTCAATTGCAAAGGCAAGGAGAACTGGTAAAATTTTCCTCCACCACAACTGACATGTAAAAAGCAATAAAATGTCATCGCCCGGGTTTTTCTCTGTTCATTAAAAGTACGTTTGTGTGGTCTTTTTCAGGTGACGTACGTAACAGCGACCTTTCCGGTGCTGCTGCTGCTCGTGCTGCTGGTGCGTGGAACCACCCTAGATGGGAACCAGGACGGCATCGACTTTTTCGTTCAAGCGGACTGGTCGCTGCTTGGTAACATGTCTGTGTGGTCCGCGGGAGCCACGCAGGCCATCTATTCGATCGGCGTTGGCTACGGCTCTCACATTGTGCTAGCCAGCTATAACAAGTTCCGGAAGAACGTTGTGCGTGATGTTTCCCTTATTTGTTTAGTCGACATTGGCACGAGCCTTTTTGCAGGATTTATAGTATTTGCGTTTATCGGATACGAAGCAAAAACCTTGAATCGTCCTTTAGATAAGGTTTTCGCCGACAATGGACCGGGTCTCATGTTCATTGCGTATATTCGAGGAATCTCTCAACTACCTGAGTCGGCAATCTGGAGCTGTCTCTTCTTTCTCATGGTGTTCACACTGGGACTAGATTCGTTGTTTGTGTTCACGTGGACAGTCTACGCCGGTATCGAGGACCTCTTTCCAAGAAAGATGTTTAAATGGAAACGCTATGTTCTGTGCGCTCTCTGTATAGTGTTCTTTTTACTCGGTCTTCCTCTTGTGACGTCAGGAGGAATTCACTTGGTCGTTCTGCTCGACACGTGCGTGGCTTCGTTCAGCATTCTAATCTTCCTATTTGCGGAATGCGCCAGCGTTTGCTGGATATACGGCTACAAACGTTTCTTGGATGACATGGCTATGATGGTTGGACCAAGTTCGCTGATATTCCAGTGGTACTTATTGTTCTCATGGGTCGTGGCTGCCCCAGCGTTCTGTCTAGTAAGTACAAATAACAAACTACTAGTGTTTGTACTCAAAAGTCCATTTATTTATTTTAAATCCCAATGCACGTAAATGAGAGTTTTTCCTTTAAACACCTTTTCTATTAAATGTACAATAAACAAGGCCTGCTTGACTTTGTTTTAGTTTATATTTATCGCCTTGGCGATTGGTTACGAGCGTCCCTCTTACAACGACGTGGACATCACGGGAGGCGGAGAGGCGTTGGGTTGGCTTATAACATTGACGCCCATGATTATAATGATTGCAGCCGCAGTGGTCGAAGTGCGCAAGAGAGGGCGTCCAAACCGGGATAACTTCAAAGAACTGGTATAAAATCTACACCGTAGTTAAGTTTATCATTACCAGTCAGTGATTCAATTAATGAAATACATCCACCGCTGTTTACTATAAATGGATTTGTTCATGCAAATATTAAATTGATTGAAACACATACATTAGGTAATGGCTCATTTACGTAGTACTTAAGGTTATGTCGTGCCGATATTTGTGTATCGTACTAAACAGGACAACGCGTTTGCTACAAACAACTTGTTTGCGCGTGCCAAAAATGCTCAAGTCTTGCTTTTCTCTGCAGTTGCGAAGTGCCGCCCGGCCGACGTACAACTGGGGACCGCGTCTTGAGGAGCACAGAGTGGGCAGATACGCATCTGAAGACAATTACCTCACTGCTGTGGGGAATGGCGGGTCTGCGGCGACTGACACAGGGCTGGATGTTAACACTATCAGCGTAGAAAAACAATTATGAAAACATTCATGACTCGCGTACATCCTTACCATGGAGATAACTTCGTTTCTAGTTCGCTGAAACGTTTACTAGTACTCGTGGAGCAGGAAGTTTGAAGACATTTATCGCATGATGAAAACACTTGCGCCGACGTGGACTTCCTTTGTGTTCGCTCTAACGTTTTCTAAGATAAACTTGTGCGCATACGTGATGGTCGGCATAGGTTTGTGTCGAAGGATTTATCAACATACGGTGAACAACCCACTTTGGTACAAAGTATGCATGAGTATTTTATAAGGCCGTAGGCATTGTATTATTAGAAAGACACGACAGTAAAAGCCCATAGCCATGTGTACTGTTGTATAGCCATGAACTGCAGTTTAGTTTTTAATGTTTTTTAAACACGTAACTTGAGTATGAAAAGGACGCCGTTTTGTATTTCATGTGATTTCGCAGTTCGTGTGCACAAACCCTTCACTGCAATAATGTTTACAGGGTTTCCTCGTTTCATGAGAAAAAAAAACAAAACATAATAAGACACCTTCTGCATCGTAAATTTTGGTAAAAATATATACCTTTCGCAAAGAAGGCGGAAGAAAAAATGATGACTAACATATTAGATATTAGCTCGCAAGAAAAGTGTTTCGTAATACTGAATGGTTATCAACTACATGACATTTTAGTTGGTGCTTTTGTTTTAATTTTATATCAACATAAAACTATTGTACAATACATGTGTACGTTCGTTGGACGATATGATCCAGAATGTCCATAGATAACTTACCTTGATTACATTTGAGGAAGTGTTTATGGAAAAATGTAATAAAGTGGGATTACCACTAACATCCTCAAACAGGTTAAGCTAGTAGGAAAACAGTTGTTACTTAAAACGTTGTGTGATAAAAGACACAGCGTTATGTCGTTTGAACATAGACCCTTCAAATAAATCCCCCAAATGTTTATACATATAAATGATTATTTCAAGTTAAGTGGTTCGCTGTTGGTTTAAATGTAATTTAAATATTGTTTTACATTAAACGTTATTTTATCTTTTGTTTTAAAAAGACCAATTATACTTTAAATTATACATGTACTGTAAATGTGTAAGGACAGCACAATGATGCACCCTCCCCAACATTCGGATTTACCGTCTATAACAAAACTTACAAAATTGTTTTTAAAGTTGCTTCGTTGGATCATGTTAACTTGAAGATTTCTCTGATTTTTTAAATTACTGAACGAAATGTACTCATTATACGCAGAACATTAAATTTCTGACTTTGACATATAATTATCTTTTAAAATCCCGGTATGCCTTTTATTTGTTGTATTTGCTTATGATTTCATCGACAGGGCTTCCGCGTGACAACACATTAGATTTCTCTAGATCAATTATAATATAAAGGCTACACGTATTTTATAAGTTATCAACATTACCTAATTTTCAACTCCTATTCATTAGAGAAAGAAGCGCAGTTCGTAAGGCGCTGGCATCGCGTTTAGCGCGCCGGGTTCAATGTCCGGTTTCGACACCATTTGTTTTACTTTTATCATGGAAAATTATATTGTTAGAATGGCAAAATAATGTAAATTTCCATTAAAAATCCATATAAAAATCGAAACAAGGTGATTTAAGCTCAAATATCGAACGAAGCAGCTTTAAAATAAGCGACGTGATGGTTCAATGGAGCTTAGCCCTTTGAATCATAATCTAATCACACACACAAAGTACTAGTTATGTTAGACAAAGTCACAGAATTGATATTTAACCCCAATTGTGACCATAATCGTGAATCGACATTACACTGAGGTCACTGTAACCACGCCCTTAGACAAGTGGCTAATTTGTTTTAAAATGTAATCCTTTGTGTCCAAAGGCATGCGACTATGTTTGTCCAAGTATACGCTCATCTGTTCATTGGTGAACGGATTATGCATATTTAGAATTGGGAGGTCCGGCGTAATGTTCATTGCAGGGCGTTAATATACAACGGTGCGAAGGGGAACTTGCCAGCAAGTATTCATAGAAAGTTTCAAGGCTCTAGCACTTTACTTTTCGAGTGATGCGCGACACGAACTTAGGGCCAAGTACACAGACGCTGGGCGCACAGACCGACGGACAAAGGCTAATCTAGATGTCCCCTAAAGTGTCAGAGGTATAACAAAGACTCGCGGCGTGAAGTAGATCGATCATACTGGTTATTGAAAACGTTGTTACATATAAACATTGTGCATCAAGTGAATAGAAAGGGCAGTAAAATCTGTGTAAAAAAGAACAAAGTGTTCCGTTTTGTCGGGAAACGTTATTTAAACAGAATGTTCCGATCATGTAAGATAATTGCTCGTAACATATTTCAAATTATGCGAATGAAAATCTTGTCTGTGGTAGTCTGTTTATCCTCACACAGTCCCTAGATACCCTCGATTGAACGGAGTGTGTTTGGATGGAGAATACTCGTAGATACACTCTTCACTGATTCAGAGCGATACCGAGCAACGAAGTTGTGAACATTAAAACGTATATGTCATTTGTAAACATTATTCATTACTGTTGTGGTAGCTATGCTGGTGTATCTTATTTTGGTGATAAAACACCAGAAAACGAACTGGCAACTTCACTAAAGGCCCGTTTACACTAGGGCAATACTCGCATCCAATTGTGTCATACAGCAAAATCGCCTAGTGTATTTACTCCTGCCAGCATTGCACACAATGGTGGTACAAGTGTATACACACCTGCAACCAGATAAGGTTCCTCCTGCCACAATTGCTCGAATTAGAACATGTCCTATTCCTGAGCAACCATTTCCCCATAAATTTACTGACAAGAAAGACCATTGATGCAAAGCATCAAAGGGCGCCGTTTAATAGTTTATGCATGTGTTATATGTTGCCATTGTTGGACAACAAGAAATAATCAAGGCCAATCACCATTATCTTTATGAAGTGGGGGATTGATCACATGACTTACTCGACCAATCATTTTGTGCGCACTGTGTAGTAATCTAAAAATAAAACAACTCG
>Ga0224511_10001621_pt1:0-10000 | contig 13951 bp, 7 predicted proteins | sample SF_May12_sed_USG_2_FD_169988 | JGI IMG/M metagenome (GOLD analysis project Ga0224511, IMG submission 169988) | Sediment microbial communities from San Francisco Bay, California, United States - SF_May12_sed_USGS_8_1 | ecosystem: Environmental > Aquatic > Marine > Sediment | place: USA...
CACCACCACCACCACAACCACCACCAACACCACCACCTCACCACCATCATCATCAACAACAACATCATCATCGTCATCAGCAGCAGGAGCAGCAGCAGCAGCAGAACAGCAGCATCAACAACAACAAATCATCATATCATTATCATCATTATCATCATCATCATCTTTATCATCATCATCATCATCATCATCATCATCATCATCATCATCATCATCATCATCATCATCATCATCATCATCATGAGCAACACTGTTGAATGTTAACATTTTGTTATACATATCGATTCAAAAACACTAAAACAAGATAATTATTCAAACCCCATTTACTTTCATTTCAAGATCTAGACATTATGAACATACGATAAAAATTAAAGTATCTTTTCGCTAATCAAAATTAAGCGGGTATGTCACTGCCCACATGGTGTACGTTATCAAGAGTTTTACCACCCATTTCACGGTACGTCGTTCGGTTCTACCAAGTACAATACAATATAGTTTCACAGAAATATTAAGTATAATGTAAAAACATGGCATCTATAATTGTAAATGATTTTTATTGGTTATTAAATATTTTAGCAAAGATGACTCATCGATATTTCAAGTATTATTTTTTATGTCCCTTGTGCATTCCACCGTGGAACAGAACAACAAAATAAAAGAAAAGAAAATTGAGTTAAAGTATTAATATACGGTAAATTTAAGATGTTTACACTAACGCGCAGATTATATGTGTGCGTGCATGGGTGCGTTGATGCATGCCTGACTTACCAACCACCGAACTGCCCGCCCGCCTGCAGCCCACCCGCATGTATGCGTATGCGTGTATATTTAAGGGTAATTATCATCACCATGGTCGATTGCAGTTTTATGAATTACAGTTGTTTGCGTTATTTCTGCTACTACTTTGTATATATAGATCTCTAGGTGCAAGCTGACATGTAACAAATTGGGCAAAAAGGAGGTTCGTAGCACATCATTTTGTAACTAATAGTACTTAACGTATCGTAGTTTTCTTTGTGGTGCATTTAAAACATTTTAATGCCTCTAAAACAGATAATATTATTCATGTTTGACCAATCCAATGTCAATTTGCTGCTCAGGCTGGTGTGCTTTCTTTAAGGTCACGTCTAAGGGAAGTAATCTAGTCAACAAACGATTGTCTTATTTTACGATATAGAAAAGTAAAGACATATGGATTTAAGTCTTTCCCGAAATTGGAAACGCGGAACAATGGAAGTCACCTCATTTTATCTCCGTTCTAATTTGAAAATAATATAAATTGAAAACGTTGGACGACTGTGTCTAGTGGTTGGTTAGGTCAAATATTTTTCGTTACTTTGCTTTGCACATAACATATACGGTAGTGTTTTTATAATCAGCTGTTTTTGATATGAAATGGAGAATCGAAATAGAAAGTAGAATCGGTTGAAATAAACACAAAATGAAATGTTAAATGGCCATATATTGATTTTCGGTACTAAGGTTGTTTACAAAACAACGACATAAAAAAAACACAAGACGCATACTGAGTACACATAATTGCCTACTTTTAACGTGTTTCTTCGACATTATCTCGCATTATAATAAAAACAACAGTGACTTATATTGTAATAACAACAGTAACCTACATGTTTAGGTCTTGAACCCCTTATTAGTTTCCCTATATACATTCCGTATAGTGAATAGTCAAATTTTAAGCAGATATATCTCAAAATCCGCGTAGAGTATGCGACATGTATATATGTACATCTGAAAGATCAATTAAGACAAAAACTACAGCTACACAAGGTCACGTGTTATGCAAAATTGATAGATATCAAAATAAACTTTTCATGCGTAATTTTTTACCGAAGTTGACATTTCCTACCCATTCACCAGCAAGTTCTCACTAAGAATTGAAACTTTTTATTGCAATGCATTTAGTACACATACTCTTGAGATAAAACAATTCCTCTGTGCTGGGACTGTAAAACTATGTAATATGCGTCAAGGTATCGAGACTTACATTTTCTTATTCCCTTTGCAGGAACTCAGCTACATTAAAGCACACCTACAAATGTTTATAATTTTGAGAGAACTTAATTACTATATTTAGATCTGTACAAAATGACATTGCAAACATTGTGTGTCAACCATTTTCATTCACTATGTCCTCAATGGATACACGCTAATGCAACATATTAATTATTATAGAGGTGAACAGTGTTGTAAAGATCATAAAGATGTTGAAAAGTTGTTTTAAGTCACAACCTTAAAACAATTCATTACAGTAGTCAAACAAGTTTATCAGTGACACTAGGACAACGTGCAATCTTCTGGACAGAATGGTAAAACAAACTTCCTTCTAACAACTCTCACAAGGGAACAATAGGCAAGATGGACCCATTTTAATAAAAATGTCACACTATGCACATTTTAAGATCACAATGATCACAAGTGAGCTAATCCCATGCAGCTGGGATGGAAAAGTGTAACACACACATAGCACACATAGCAAAGTTTGTCATCCTCCCCTTCTGTGCTGTCCTTCAAAGCAGCTGGATAACAACTTTTTGAAGGGACGGTGGGGCTTCGAGAGGATCCAGCAACAGGTGAGTTTACATCTGTAGCATATTTTCTGTCCAGTTTAACTGGGTTGGAATTGTGGGGCCCTTTACTTTTTAAATTTCTCATGTCCCTTGTTATAATGTTCGTATTTAGGTTGGGTTTAATTTGATCCTGATGTACCCGAAATCCAAGAACTATGAATGGTTGACTTCTGGTCCTTAGATTGTTCTTTCACTGTTTGGATTCTAAGATTTTCCTGAGTGTCATTTATGGGAGAAGTAAGATCTTGATTTGTTTTTTTTATAGGTGATTAGTTTAAATTGACAGTTTTGTTTTAGTGGCCTGTGTGATGGGAGTCTCGGATTCAGGATAGATGGTTGCTGGTGCAAATTCGTTTTCACAGACTTGACCATTGTCTACATGATGTATTCAAATGACTTTTCCTAAACTGTAAGTGGATTTTGACCAAACTTCTCAGGAATAATCCTGGGTGGTCCCCTACCAAAGTTGCTATGACTATTCTGATTAATTGCATAAGCAGGTAGCAGGGTCAAAAAATACGTTTTCAAATGCAAGTAAAAATCTTCTTTTTAAAATGTATTTTTTCACCTTTAGTTTAGTATAATTGTTTATTCTAACACCTTTTACATGCTACATGAATATCCAACATTGCAAATTGTTAAAAGAGGACAATCAGATAAACAACTTGATTTTGTTACTATTTATTGGTGTTTCATGTTTAAAATTTGGCCTTGTTTCAGAGACGTCCAGGTTTGAAGTTTCTCTTATGAACCTAAAATGTGTGTATATGTAAGCAAAACGTTATAAAGGGCTACAATGAACAGGTGTGCTCTTTACTCAGTTACAATAAACTGTACATGTATATTACCATCCAAGTTATTATTTGTCTTTTAGCTCATGGAAGAGTCATGGTCGAGACTATTTGAGTTGTGTTCCTGAATGAGCAACTCACAAATTCTTATGCACAATAAATAGTAATAAGTTACAATGCCAAAGGAAACGCCAAAAACTGCAACGGGTGGAAAAAGAAAGCGTTCACCCGGTGACGACAAAAAGGCACAGCACACGGACGGCGAGCAAGCACAGTCGGAAACAAAGGGCAAGAAAGGGTTGAGCGGGAAACGGAAGAAATCTACTGCGTTGACATCGTTCAGCGGAACATCTACACAAACATTGCCACAGCCATCTACAAGCCATCCAGTTCATGAAGAAGGTAAATTCAATTAGGCTTGGCAAAAAGGTTTGTTTCGGGCAACACTTCGGGTAACACTTGTTCAGAATGTTTAACTATGAAAATATCCTTAAACACCAGTAGTACAAACAAAGGTTGCTGCCATTTTCTGTAAAATATTGTGTTACATGGGGCTTGAGTTTTAGGCCCTAGTATTATTGAATAAGCTTGAAGTCCATTCTTGATTAAGTCAAATGGGTAGACGTATTAAAGTGTTTGATTTTTGTGGGTTGCTCAGTTATGTACATTTTAGGTAAAATAAGGACTGAAATGCCTTTAGAGGTGCATGTTTTAGCCAAACTGATCACAATCGGTTAAGTAAAAATAATTAAGCTCACTAAAGTTTAAAGATGAATATTCATGAATCATTTATACAAATCATACGTTAGTTTGACACATTTCTAGGCCCGGCTCATCAGGGCGCTAGCACTGGAACAGCTGACCAAGAACGTGACACTGGAACACATGACCAAGAAGGTGGCCTTGAAAGAAAGTCATATTTGGCTTGTTTCAAACAGGTAAAATATGTATGAGTGCGCATATAAAAGCACATAGCCTTAAAGATTCTTTGAAGGGAGAACTGTTTACATTTAACATTTTTAACAAAAGAGAATTTTGTTGAACTGCTAAAGAATTGAAGGTTAAAACTTTAAGTAAAAACTTTTTTTTTATTTTAAGTGTCAAACACATAATTAATTACCTGTTTGTGTATGTATGCTGAAATAAACATTTTAGTCAGTATTTTGATATATCAATTTTTATCCCTAAGCATTTCGTTTCATAAACAATAAATGGATATCATGTGTGAATATCCACATTATTGAATAAACTGGTAAATAAAGAGATATGCACTTTGACATTCATGCGCCTTTTTAAATTTCATAAAATGCACATGCAAAACATGCTCAGAGAAACTGATTTGTCAAATCAAGTAAAATTGTCAAAACCTAAGACACATGTACCCATGAATAGGAAGTTTTCGCTTTAATATTTAAAGTCATCAATTATTTTTATCTCGATTATACGCCATACATTTATTTCGTAATCTGATCGGCAAAAGACATTTTGGTATGGTTTACTCTGAAACAAACACATGTACGGATGCATAACAGTAAGATGTGCAGAAAATGACAATTTATCGTCCCCAAGACCATTTAAAAGGAACTGAGAGTTAAAGATCAGACAACGTTAAGGTTGACCACGTAAAATGTGTTGAAACATACAAACTGTTATTTCATGACGTAAAAACAACGTTATCTATCTGAAAAGGCTAGAAAAGTTGTTTGCCGTTTGCCTGATACATCTGGAACCAGATTTTGTTCTGAAACGGCGAGGAATTTTCCTGTCTGTATATGCCGCAGAGACTTCTATGTACTGAACTTTTCTTAATTTAATGTAACTGTGAAAAGCATTAAAAGTTCGAAAAAAGGTATTTATTAGCATTTCATTCTTATATAGTGTTGGAATACACATTCAAATTGATGTTTGTTACTGCACTCCATCATAATAAATTATTCTATGAATGCATTTTAAAACACATGATTTTATTGTTTAAACAGCCACTAAGTTTACCTGCCAGAACATTTGAAGTGGGCCACAAGGTTGAAGTTACCGATCCTGACGATCCTAAAGTTGCCCATATTGCCTCGATAGTTCAGGTCCATGGCTACAGGATCAGGCTCCGGCTAGATGGGTGCGATAGTTCCAGTGATATCTGGCGTCAAGCCTACAGTCCTGACATCCACCCTGTAGGATACTCTGACACTAGCGGCCAGAAACTCCTACTACCTCTGGGTAAGTTCTTACCTTATCAGGTCAAATGAGCACACTGTACATAGTACTCAATGTGGTCAATTATGGCCGGTTTTCCCCGCCGACCGCTTCAGTAGTGTGTTAGCACTTTTATTAACTAAAACATCTGCTCTAGAACGATCTGCCACAGAATTTCGAAAACTTTGCACCGGAATGATCCAACTTTGTTTTCAAAATATGTCCCTTTGTCAATGATGGCCTGGCTCTTATGATCCTACTCATTTAAATTATATCAAAAATATTCAAATTACCATTTGATTTAATTTAGCAAAGGTATGTTTGTATCCCTTAACAATTTGAAGATTACTAATAGATAGAGCTACTAGTATTTCAGTCACTTTTACCATTTGTTAAACCTTTTACTTAGACTTCTTTATGAAGATGTTAAAAAAAAGCATGACATGCATGTTGAGATGGTTGACCATTATGCCCAAAACTCTTGGTAAAGAAGTCTCAGATATTATACGTATGTCATTGGGTGGGAAGAGGCTAAACAAGTCTTAACTTGGAAACTAGTCTTGGCCGAGAGCATAAGTTTGATGTATTTTTACATTACGTCATATGTAGGTCATACACATATACCACATTTCTTCCAGTTATGCCCCCTGAATGCCAAACCATCCCTGCAAAGGTTTACAAGTTCACATTTAATTAAAACATATATAGTTTTATTCTGGCAACAAGCTGTTGATTTAAATCTGCAAAGTTTTAGCATTAATATCTTATTGTACCAAAGTTTGAGACACGCCAATAAACATATCTGGCTTAATGAAAGCCTCAATGAACACTCACCCAGAACAGTGGACCATGTTGACTGCACAGGTCACAAATTATACAAATTTGATTGTCAACATTTTCTGTTATTCTTGCAGGGTTTAGAATGGCCTCGACCTCTGCTCCCCGAACTGTTGCTGAATACCTCAAGGATGCAGAATGTGCCTCTCCAGAATGCTTCATTGCGGTTTGTATTTAAGAGGCTTTCGCAGGAGAAAATTGTATTAGCTTACATTTGATAACATAATATTATATATGTACATACATTTTTGGAGTCAATAAGTTATGATATTATGGATTCATACTGCAAATCCCTTTTATGCATGTGATATTATTTTGCTAATATTTGTGAGGACACTTGCCCGATAATTAATTTCTTGCAAATGTTTGCTAAACTTATATTTTATTGTTGATTTTATACAATATATGATTATTGACCTTTCTTCTTAATTATAACCATGACATTTTATGTTGATTTCTTTTTAAATTGAAATGGCCTTGTTAAAACTTAAAATAAATTGCTGGCTTATTTAATACACATACATTCATGTCCATGTAAAAATGTAATTTTGCAATGACTATGCAATTTAACATTTTAAGATGAAGAAAGGAAAGCCCTCAGGAAACATGGCCTGAATGAGAAAACAGCAGCCTCGGTTTTATTGAAGCTGTTCAATATTAGACAATAGACAATAGACAATATTTGAACACTGCCTACAAATGTCCCAGCAAACAGTACAAATGTGTTTCTTTAAATATAACATTGTTAGAATAATTGGTACCTGAATTGTTTGAAATCGGAATCATTTTTGGAATCGCGTAGAAAGATTGTTTGTTCAGACTCAACCCTCGTCATTGATTGATGAATTTTATAATTACATGACAAAATGTCTGGCCAATCAATTTCCCATCAGCTTGAAAACGATAACTGAAAAATCAACATTAGAAGTAGATTCAGCTATTAAATTAAATAATCATATTTCCAAACATACATTTAATGGCACCACATAGTATATGCATGATCAGCTCGGAATCACAGAGCTTTTTATCTGTACTTTTTAATCCACAAGCATCCTGCTGGTCCGAGGAAGAACCGGTTTAAATTCGGCATGAAGTTGGAGGCAGTAGACAAGACCAATCAGGAGTTGATACGCCCTGCCATAATAAACTGGTCTTCCGACAAAACTGTGGAAATACGGTAACTGTTTTTAGCTAACCGGAAGGCAATGTCCTCAATGTAAGCTTTGGTGATGGCCTGTTGTCCGTCGTTCGTGCGTCCGTGCGGTCGTCCATCAACATTTTCTCTTAACAACTTTCTCTTCTTCTTAAACACTTGCCCAAAATTGTTGAAACTGTGCATGAATGTTCCTTGCATAAATCTCTACTTAAGTTATTCAAAGAATTCAATTCCATGTAGAACTCTGGTTGACATGGCAACCAAAAGATTTTTTAATCTTAACAAATCTTCTTGTCAAAAACCACAAAGCTTAGAGCCGTGATATAAGATATGTAACCTGATCTAGTGGTCCTGTACAAAGATAAGTAAAATAATGCACCTACATGTAGGGTAAAAATGGGAGTTATCGATTTTATATAGAGTTATATAGGGAGGTCTTAAAAATCTTCTTGTCGAAGGTCCAAAATTGTTCAATATTGGGGTTTCCGCTCTCTAAGTCAAAGAGTTTTCGATCTGTTTTGATCAAGCTTTATAAACATGTTGGTAGGCATAATATCTCGACCAAGTTCTATAACCAGCCAATTACCCCCATGCACTCCTGAATTATGGCCCTTGAATTGTCCAAAATTACGGTTTACGCTCTCTTAGTCAAAGAGTTTTCGACAGGCGTAATTTGTGTCAGTTTGGCGCTCTTGTTCTATACTAGTTAAATATGAACATCTTAAAATATAAAAAATCGACTGCAAAATAATAATTAATAGAATCGATCCGAGATTATCAGATTCCGACATCAAAATTGTTGCGCCATAGACCACACGACTATCCTGTCAACATGCATTTCTGTTATTTTAACACAAATAATTAACCTGCTAAAATCTTCTTAGGATTTAAATGACGGCTGGTTATCTTCAACCAAATTCTTATGGGAGATTTTTGTCAAATATTTCTTTTATCAGACAAAAAAATATTGTGTTTAGGCCACAAAAAGTTGATTTTCTGTTTCTCAGGCACTTTTTTGAAAAAAAAAAACGAATGCGAATGGCCCCCATTTTTGTATTGTGTCAGCTTTTTTTCTTGTTTCCCAGTAGATAGCCATGTGAAAAACTGTGTGATTGCATATACATTGCCTTTAATAACAACATTTTTTTCGAGAACAGAAAGATGAAATACAGTTCTAATGATTTATAACATAACATAACTAGAGCTGTAACCATTGCAATTAATGCTCTAAGAAATGCGGTAGTCTTGTCAATTCTGCGGAAACTATACTATAATATCGTGTAAACGATATAAGGAAAACAATATCAAGGCGTTTTGTCATAAAAGTTGGAAATAAGGCGACTATTTTTAACCCTTTATAAGCCGCATGGGACTATTCATCGGCGTTAGTGCATATTGGTGCCATGTTTGACCATTTGCGGCTAAGATAGCTGACAACACACAAACATATTGCTGACACGTATAAAAAAAATTATGCTTTGAATGTGGGCAACATGAAAACATGACAATATTGCAACATTTCATCGTCCAAGAGAACATTCACAGTATTTGTTACCATTTGCTGCCGTGAGTGACTTCATGGGCTATTTACATGGGTCAAACATAATGAATATAATAAAATCAACTAAAATCATGTTTACGATAAGGTTTGGTTAAATAAAAATATCAAGGCGTTTTATCATTAGACTTGGAAGTTAGGCGACCCTTCCCCCTTTTTCATCAGTGTGTATTCGAGTCATGCTTAAATATTGAGACTTAGATAGACAACCCCATTGTTTTTTAAACAATTTGCTGAATCTGATATGCTATGGGAACATGAAAATATTGCAACATTTTATCGCCCAAGATAATGTTCACGCGATGTTAGCCACAATTCGGAATAAGTTCGCAATTTTTTACTATTTGCGTTTTTTTTAAACCAAACCACAAACAAAAATGCACAAAATATAAGAAAATAATGTAAATGATGTGGACACATTAACATTTAGCATTTAATTGCACTAGTTGAGAAACAGACGAATATGTGTGGCCATATTTTGACTATTTTCAGCTTTTTTCTTCAGTAAAACCCAACTAAAAAGCAAAAACATAAAATATAACAAACTACCAGATGTTGATGCAAAAAAATATGTCAAAGCACAAAAATATTACAATATTTAATTGTCAATTCTAAAAAAAAACAGTTGACTAGTCATTTTGCTGCCGCAAAAGCGCCTATATGAGACTGTTCTTGATTATTCATGACTATTCCTAGTATAGTCAAACCTGTAGCAGATACGCGCTACTATAAAAACTGATTCCGCGGTATCGGAAGCAAGATCTATTTGACAAACATATGGGTACCATTCTTGGATAAGAATTTTGAAGCGGGGGTCTTAAAACGAATGCGGCGGTGCTTGAGAAACAGAAAATCAACTTTTAATGCCCCCGCCATTCGA
>Ga0224511_10001622_pt1 | contig 13949 bp, 5 predicted proteins | sample SF_May12_sed_USG_2_FD_169988 | JGI IMG/M metagenome (GOLD analysis project Ga0224511, IMG submission 169988) | Sediment microbial communities from San Francisco Bay, California, United States - SF_May12_sed_USGS_8_1 | ecosystem: Environmental > Aquatic > Marine > Sediment | place: USA...
CCTTTCGCAAATCAGTAGATATGAAGAAATTCCAACTTCTGAACAGAACAAAACCACTGTACTGGACCTACCCATACGGCAAAGCCCAGGTGGCTCCCTTCATCTTCAAGAGTTCTTGAAAAGCAAACAACAACCACTTTTTCAAGGGTGTACATTCAATGCACCATTAAATATTGTCATCAAAGAGTAATAACATTGTTAACGAATGCATTATGTCTGCATTAGACAAATGCATATTGTTATTAAAAGTGTTGATTGGAAATGAACCTTTAAGTTATAGAAACTACTTTGACACAATGACAGTGATTTACTTTTTTGTCCCAAATATATGAAAAAATTGTTTAAAAGTTTATTTTGTTTGACTCATTGTATATGTTAATTGTCATTTAGTATCTACATGCTGCAAAGTTTGCCTTACAGTGTGTTATTACCATTGCATGTCATCGACACTTTTTCCTTGTTAATATACTTGATTATTTTTTAATGTTTGACAAGTTACATGTACTTGTATTTATATATATGTGTGACTTAATTCTTTAACAGGTAATAAAATACACAAGTCTTGAAATTTGTTTTCTACTTCATTTGAACAAAACTTTACTCAGTTAACATCTCTTAAAAAGGTTGTGTGATGTAGTTTATGAAACAGTTTAACATATTCATAGTTTATTCAATTTCAAATCATGATTCATCATACCTAAATTCAATGATAATTAAGTATATAAATACACCGATACAAAGATAGATTATATACAAATAAATATGATGGAATTTAAATTATAATGATCTTCTAAAATGAACTAAATGTTGTATGTTATCTTAGACTTAGTAGACCTAGTTGAACTGTAGGCTGTATGCTGTAGCAGTTTCCAAGTATGTACATGTACTTAAGCAATAGAACATACTTGAAAGCTTGAAAAGTGTATCCCACTATGAGAACACTTGATTATTCACAACATTGAACTGCAAATAATGGTTACCACTCAGTTAAAACAAACGAAATCTACCAGGTAAAGCACTGTTGATGTAAACTAAAACAAATGACTTTCAGTAGTAATAAACGCAGCCATGTTTGTAAACAAACATTTTAACTCAAAGAAAATTGGCCCAAAAGAAAACTGAACATGTGTATTAAACAGTTCAATAACTGGCTTAGCGGGGCATTTCAGCGATAATAGCCCCGGCTAAAGCCCTCGGGCCATTATCATACTGCCGGGGCTATTATCGCTGAAATGCCCCGCTAAGCCAGTTATTAATCTCTAAATAATTTATTGAATATACTACATGTATATATCTAGTGCGTGGGGATGAATGAGTTCGTCAGTGCCAGAACATTATCGCGATGATGGAGCTTTAAAATCATATTTTATGTATTTCAAATACAATACTCATTTTAACTGATCTAGAATATAATATAGAAGCCAAAACAGGTTTTGCCATTCCATTATTATGCAGAACTATCGGATAAACAATTCGATATTCCTGCTTTGACCCCAGTGGACGACCTGTCTAGAATAAGCCAGAATTTGTTACTTCCGGAAATGGCAAATCAAATCATATTAGAATGACAGAAATACGTTTAATCAAGTATTTGTTACAGAAAATAATGCTTCATAAAATGCGTTCGAATACTTCCATGTATTTGATGTATTTTCGTTATATGCTTAGTTTTTAACTTCGAGATCAAACTTAATTTGTTTTGTCTAAAACACGTGTGTAAATTATACATGTATATCTATACATTCAGTGCTGACGTACCTTAAGCTAGGAAGGCCAACTCTTCCGCCAACATGGGATAACTACAATGTAGTGTTTTCTAGTCTGTTTTTTTCTTTCTGTCATTGTTATTTATGTGTTCGTTGTGTGCCGCTAAATGAAGTTGGCATTTCGTATTAGCTTGATTGGTCTTAGAGACAAAATGAATGATCAAGAATGGACCATGTATATAAATGAACTTTTCTTCTTGTTAAATGAATACCGACCACAAAAAGGTTTAGTGTTCCGTGATAAAACGCATAAGGAAGATTGGAAGGTATATATATATTGTAAATCACAATTATTGCTGAGTTCAATTACCGAGCAAGGAAACACACCAGAAGCGTTTATAAATCAATGTCACCAAAGGCCTTGCAATTAATTAAAATGTTTTCAGAATATAATACAACTACTGTTTTAGTGGATGTTAAATTATGAAGATTAAAGCAGAAGTTGAATTAGTAAAAACAAGTTGTTAATAGACTACTGATATTCCGATAGTTTTTAAATATACAATATTTAAATGTGTTGAACACGCTGTGAAATGTTGTTGGTTTGCGCTGTTTTAATTGACAACGGAAATAACTTAAAATGCATAATTCAGACGTGTCTTGTTAAACAATATTTTCCATTTCAGAAACATTCAAATTTTCAATAAGAGATTATTTGAGAGAATGTGCGTGTACGTGCATGCATACGTGCGCGCGATATTTATCTTGTTCCAACTAGATAATTAGCCGAGCGCACGACTTCGTATCTCGTGGAAATGGCATTACAAAAATTAATAATTTTCAACTCTGTGTCACGTTTAAACTTATTATTTATTATTATTTAGTTTTATAAACGTATTTAAACGACCTTTAGGAATGTTACACATGCACTTCATCTTCAGCATTCGCTGTTAGAATTCTAACTAAACATTCAACGTGTTATCACTCTTACATTTGCGCTTACCTAAGGTAACGTTACTGACGTTTTATGCTGCATATATTGTACATTGCAGGTTTCGCATCACAGTCTCATCGTTCCTAAAATATTCATATTCGATACACCTTAAGTGTGTCTATATTATGTCAAAACAAGAAGGTAAACCATTATTATGTCAAAACACCACTTAAATACCAATAAAGTATAATTGTATACACTAAAGTCAATACAAATACCATGTTCTAATGGTAATAAAAGGAAAAGTGATACAACATCAAGCATGGATACAAACAATTATCTTCTTAGTATTTATTGTTTAAATAAGCGTCACATAAATCTTGTGACTGCTTTAAATCCCTATAAAAGATAAATTGCATTCAAACGTTGGTACATTACTAGTAAATATAGAACTACGTTCAGAAGCACTTCAATATTGCTTGAGACACAATTAATGCCACACTTGTGATACAGGGCACACTTACAGGGAGTGTAGCAGACTTGGTATGAAAGGAGATAATGACGACAAAGATTGAATACCAGTCATTTGGAAATCCTATGTTTCGTCTCCTGAAATGAAAAATACACATGTGCAATGCCCGTATCGTAAATCTTGTTCATATTATCGAATTCGTTTTAAAAAGAGTTCACAGAAGTATAATTATCCCGTTTACGGTTTATGCATTTCAACTGTTTTGCAAAGGTTTTCCTTCTTTTGACAGTTATAGGCATGAAATCCCTTTAAATTACGATATATTGCGTTGTGAAATTGTATTGTGTTTGAGTTTGTTTTAATTTATACAAAGAATATTATTCAAAAATAATACAACGTGCTATGTTAGAGGCAGAGAACATTTTGCAAGGATAATTAATAGTCGTGTGACAAATAACGTTTTAGGTTTTAGAAACATACTCATTTCAAGTAGAAATCATTTATGGAAGAGAGATGCTCTGAAGGATGTGGGCGTCTTAGTCTGTACTAAGCGATCAATGGCAAAATACTCGAAAACACGATACAAAAGTCTTAGTTTAAGTACACACTTTCGATAAATGAAGTTTACACTTAAATTACATGACCAATTCATGAACTAACAACTTTTTTTGAAAAATATTGAAAACGTTTTTTTACGTACTTGAAACTAGACAATACACAAAAGACCACTAATCACAAGTCAGTATTGTTTTGATGAAATGTACGAATACAAACTTGTTTATGAATTTTGTTCAGTTCAGGAAAAAATACAATTTATTCAAAATATCAAATGAAGTTTTATTACCACCTAGTGCAAATAAAACATGTTATTAAATATCCTTTAATGTAGGAAGCAAAACGCATTAACTTTGCTTTATTCCTCTATGTTCTTTTAATCCAAAACAGGCAATATTTAATATAGTTTTTTGAGTTGTTTTTTATTTTCATGTTTGTTCCGGACACATTTTAATTACAATTTGCATGCTGCATGTTTTAAAAAAATCGACCTAATTGCGTTGGCAACCATTTTATATAATATAAAATTCGTAAAATTTATAGAATATAGAACTCGTATGACATAAATGAAAAAACAGTTAAATACAAATTATCAAGGATTGGCTTAACGATACTACATTTTTGTCAAACAAATATTTGCATGTCAGATATTCAGTGTGTGACTACATAGTAATTATTGAGAACTTAAGTCTCGGAGTTTCCGGAAAAACTTGTGTGAATTAAAAAAGAGCCATTTGCTTTAAACATCTTTGTATTAGATATGACTAAATAAACGTGTGATACTAAAATATATTCATAATTGACATCAATAATTTCAAATGCAAACGCCATGATGTACGTCTAAGGAATACTACTTGACTGGTAAGTATTCCGTATCCTAAAATATTTAGTTTTTAATACCGAGGGTAATCACGTTTTTCTTTATAAAGTATATTCAACCATTTTCTAATTAAAGAAATATTCCATTATTTGTATATCTAAAGGGAACTATAAAAAAAGTCATTTGCTAAGCATATAATATAATATTCCACACGCGTGTGTAAACTTTTACGTCCCTGTATTTCTTTAAAAAAATCATTTTTCTTTAAATAATGACAAATCTTCACATTGCGTCCATAATTTATAATTACATTGTGGTGTCTGTGTTGTACAGAATGTTCTTGTTTTGTATAGTTCTTGTGGTGTGGTCTTTTTTGTAATGGTGCCCTGAAACCTGACTCTATCTACAATGTACAACATGTTTGTGTTGAAATGTTTCTCATGTATTAATTGTTTATAAACATTTATTGTTAAATCTCGTTTATGTTCGTTATTATGTTCAAACTAGCGACTTTAATTGATCTTTCCTGTTTTTTTTTAAATAAGGACATTTACTTAATATATCACCCTATACTAGTGCTTCTAGATTAGTTTTCCTAGAAGATCAAGGTAGTTATGCAACACTATCTGACATAACACAGTTTCAAACGTGTGATTTGATTTATTTTGTAGATAACATGTTCAACTTTGTTTAAAGTGCGTGTTATATCTGGTTGCTCAACTTACTCTTTAGTGATCGATTTAACACTTCTGGTCTTTCGTCGTGTATTGTATGTTGTAAAACGGTATTATAATTATAGTCTTTATATTTCGTTATTTCTGTCAAAGAGAAGACGCACTCTGATAAACATTTGACGTATTAATAATTATTTCCGCAGGAATACACTATACACATTCAAAGAAATAGCGGACTGACGATTGATTCTGTTGATTAGTATGATTGCTTTGTTATTGTCAATAGTTGACGGTAACTTGAAGGAGCATTTACATATTCTTGATTGATGTTGAATGGTTTTTAAAACGGACAGGATTCTGTTACAACAGAAAAACGAACAATGTTTGTACACGCACATTCATGTACAATTACTACGGATATGATTTCTGAAGTTTATTGTTTTGTTTAAATATCATATGAAATAACAAAATAGCGTAACCTTTCTTAAAACCATCACGAAATTTAACATAAACTTTTATACGACTGCTAGTGTACGTTTCTTTCTCAATTGTTTTAGTAATTTGACATAAGACTAACTTTAAAAAGAAGAACGCCTAAATACTTCAGTTTAGCGTTTTCATTCTCTCAGAGGATCTCTTATTAAATATTGGAAGATTTCTGAAACTCAAAACGCGTTCGGTCCCATAGTTCTCCTAGCATCATGCGCGATTGCCTCTCAGGACACGCTTTTTGTGATGTATTGTGCATTGCGTTCTCTGTTAATAAAAACCAGCTTTAACAATACAATTTCACAGCTGGGCGTGTTCTTGACATTTAAACCATAAAATGGGGGAATCTCTGTAAACTCGGTTTGTTTTAAGAATCAGGATGTTTGGGGCATTTGAGCTACCGGTAATTGCTAAAATCAGCCAAAACACATTCACTCAATCTATTAGAAATACAGTAAGGTCCGCTTATAAGGAACTACCGGTTATACGGAATTAATTTCCATTCCCAAATCTTTAGCAGGGAACTAGTTTACTTTACGTTTATAAGGAACTCCGGTTATAAGGAACATATTTTCATGGTCTCGATGAGTTCATTATAAGGGTTTATTTTACCGAATACTTTAATTTTAAATTGCTGCTATATTCTTCTTTTCTTAATACATACAACATTTAACATCAATTATGTTACCGTTATTTTGAAATAATCTTCTCCGAACGTTATCACGAACCTCTTTGTGCAAGTCATCATGAAACAGTTACTTTTGACAACAATTACTTGAGTAGAAACATATGAAATAATATTTCTTGGATCTTTTCGTTTTGTCTCTAGTATGGCTACAACAGTAACATAATGTCAGCATTATTTAACGATACATAACAATACAAACTGAAGAGATTTTCAAAGAAAAAATGATGTGACTATGAAACCTAGTCAAGTTTAAGGGCACCATGACAAAATGTTCCATACAAAAACACCACTTAGATCAACACGAAATACGCAGAACAACAAGATATAACAGACATACCGAAAAAACTATTAAGTAGTGGGGTTTTGTTTTGATAATTTTATCTTTAGTTACTATTTATTAGGTGGTATCAAACACAGATGTCAAAGATCACTGCAATGCAGTCTTTTTAGAGTAGGGAGATTTGCCTTACCTTGTTAAAGGTACTACAAAGCACGGTGTATATTGTAAATATACAAATATAATTTACACATGTGTCGAAAACAATAAATGTTATGTTGAATCTCAGTTTTGAAATAGTTCTTTAAAATAAAAATGTTATTGGTATAAACCTTCTGCAGTGCTCATTTTGATTTTATAGACAAGTACCCTTTACTCAACTGTCTGTGCTCAGGCTAAGCTCTGTATTATACTAAAAACAAACGTTAACCACATTGAATTGAACTTGTAGATAATCCTCAATTTAAGGCGTTATTTCTAAATGTTCAATTCTGCAATTTTATTAATACGAGGTGACTTTAATGCAATGTTGGATAAATACGAGAATTAACCATATGCATTAATACTTTTGTTTTATAACATGATTTCTAATATACAGTTCGCACTTCCTATACTACCCTCTGTTTTTATAGACGTACATGTATATTCTTTTATATTTTCAACGTATTCATTTTCAGTCATTAGTCCTGATATGATCAGAATAATCTGAGTAACTGTCTATTTAACGTCCGGTTCCGTGTACTGGTATTTCCAATTGTGTCTTACAACGACGAGTTTTTTTAGTTTATTTGTATTATGCATACATCTCATATTGAAGATAAAATTCCAGATTTGCAAATCATTTTTTCGTAACATAATTACTGAGTGCACATTGATGCTATGCAATGATGATACGTTCGTGGTTAAGCGTCCATGATTTTACATATAGCCTTTCAAAAGATTTACTTCTAACATGCGTATGTGTCGAACATGTTTTAGGCTTTGATTGATGACAGGGGGACACATTCAGTCTGCAAAAAGCTTTAACGAACGCATCTCTACCATGTAAATGAAGTTCACAGTTACACGCGCACGTGTATAAAAATTGACAAAAGTGTCATTTAGCAACACAACGCAAAGGCAAGTAGACAGAACTATTGAACAATGATAAAGGGACTTTTCGTTATCATGATCGCTAATGAATTTTTGCAGATGCGATTATGTCTGGTTTAATAACAATGACAGCACTACTGGAATACGTACACTACATCTGGGACGTACAAAAGTCAACGAATGTCGGGTAGGTTGTTCATGAGATTGCAAATGAAATTGTCAGTGCCAATACACTTTTACAATTATTTATTCTTATATTTTTCACTTACTTAACTTAGAAATACCCTTATCGATTTATATAGAAGAGTATTGAATGAAGACACTCGTAGCACATTACTCCTTATAATTTCTAATTTTTAGATCTAAGGATATCTAAGTATGACGATCTATGCTATATCATTACCTTGCTCCCAGTGGACGCCCAGTCCGAAATCAACTAGACTATGGTCATTTGTTACTTCTTATCAGAAAATAGGAATACGTCCAGCCAAACAAATATACCTCACTGTAATCAATACTTGCTTTTCCGAATCTTTCGCTGTTTTACGGGTTTATTTTGGTCTGCGAAAACATCTTGTTCAGCAAGAATATAACTCAATGTTTTTGTTCAGCCAAAAGTGCCACAAAGGTTTGATGGACCTCTTGTTTGTGTTAAAAAATTCCCGACGGAAACAAGTGTCTTCTGATATTTGTGTAAGTCGACAAACTGTATGCCAATACTGGTCTGCAAAACAACTAAAGTTTTTCATAGTAAAGTAGCTGTCAATTCGTTACTCCTACATGGCACTTCTCATACTTCTTATAAATGGCTTGATTATAAAATAAGCGTTTCCTTGAATCATCATTGCATGTTTAGTTGTACATTTAAAATACATTTTAAATAACAATCTACTTATTAAAGTCTTTATACCCGAACGTTTTTAAAAAGTGTTTAGATAAAAAATACCATGAACGTTTAAATTGTAAATCTTGTTTACAAATGATAGGCTTGTATCTTGATACTCTTACTAACAGTCTCAAATGTTGCAATAACTGGTTTAAACCCCCAATGAAAGTCATTGACCGTTCCAAGGCCTGACTCAACATTTCTTTGAAAAACCATTTAAGAAATTATAAATAAGAAAGAAAATAAAAAAGGAAAATCCGAAAAACACCAAAATGTCTGTTGCGTTATGGTGTTCCACGTGTTTTTGTGTCATATGTTATGTATGCTAAATGAACTAACAGTGCATAAGGAATTGCAAAACCTAATGATAAATAATGTGTTTTGGACACAAAAGTAAAAACACAACAATAACTCTAACAACAACAAAAACATAAAGAGTCTCGCCAGAGCCTGGAATCAAACCCGGGATTTCTCGCACTGCAGTCGGGTACGTTACCTCTAGACCACCGAGAAAACTAAACGAATAGATTGAAGTCAAGTTATTTAACTGTTTTAACGTAATGGGTCGTAACACGTATAAACAAAGCCTTTGCGGGTCACACTTTTTCAACAAAGTCGTTTTCTCCGTAACATGTTAACATGTATGGATAACTATATTTGACAATTTCTCATATTTACGAAAGAACAGTGGGATTTACTGCTAAAGAAGGTTTTAAAAGGAAGATGAAAACAAGTTTGGTAAAAACAATATAGACACAAAGCATCTTTAAAGATCAAATAGCGGCTTGCATTCATTAAGTCAGTTTGTAATTATAATACAACATACCAATATACCAAATATTGAAATCCATGTCGGAACGTACAGACATAAAATATTTAAAGAAATACTCTACGAAAATTACGATTGTAAATAAATGTAATCCTACGTTTTTCCATAGGATCTCTCCTTGTAAAGATATTGCGAAATGATTTTAAATTTTTGAATTTAACATTACTTTGTCTATTATTGTATAAGTAATATTGAAATACAGCAGACAAAATCGACTTACTCTGTAAAAATGACATTGCAGTGTTGTTTTACATATGTGTTTGTTTTCCATCTTGATTTCATTTATATGCTTTGGTGGGTAACGTTATATGGAGTTGATTTTAGGTAACAGTTTGATTAATCTTAGAGACACAGTGAAACGATCAAAGATAAACATTTAATATTCATGTACTAAATTGTTGCCAACAGTTACTGTTTCGATCATACTAAACACACAGGAGTTAGGGTGTTTCGTAAAAACGTTCTAACAGAGGACTAATTAAAAAAACGGTAACAGCTGAGAAAATATTAACATACCGATTATGATTGAAAATCAATGTCACATAGGGGGCCGCAAAAAGTTTTATGTTGTATTATATAGAACAGAAAAACATAAAAAGCAATTTAAAATATAAATGTGTTTTGACTGATTTAAGCGATAAGCTCAAGTGTCTCAAAACATCCTGATACTCAAGTGAAACTGTTTTTAAAGGGATTTTTTTCATGTTAAGATATACAGAATTTAAATGTGAAGAACACGGCCAGCTGTGAAATTGGTATTGTCTTAGCTGGTGTTTCTTGACAGAGAAAACAATTTACAATGCAATTCTTCACAAACATTATTAAAGCGTGTCTAGAGAGGCACACGATCATAATGCTAGGAAAACTATGTTACTGAACGCGTTTTAGGTTTCAGAAATAGTCCAATATTCAATAAGAGATCCATTGAGAGAATGAAAACGGTAAACTCAAGTTTGTGGGCGTTCTTCGTTTAAAACTTTAACTTTTGTTAAATTACTGCACCGATTGCAAACACATGTACGATAGCAATAGAACATTTTTTCTTTGAACATCTCTTCCTTTTATATTTATTTGCAATTCGTCATGGTTAAATGAAAAGTTACGATATTATGTTATTTCATATGCAATTAAAATAAACTAACAACTTTAGATATCGTAATCGTATTAATTATATGCACGTTTACAAGCATTGTTCTGTTTCTGTTGTTACAGCACCATGTCCCTTCCGGCAACTCTTAAACATCAATCAAGAATATATTAATATGCTTTATTTTTGTCAACTATTGACATTTAAATGAACTATACATGTATGCATTAAATTGCATAACAATCATAATAAAATCATAATCGTTGCTTTATTCTTAGGGATTCTGTTACTGTAGTACATTGTAAAATAAATTCTTCGGTGTTCTTTAATAATATTGTAGATTATTATTTATGTTGTACCATAATTCCTGTAACAATTATGATGCGAACTTGACACAATCGCTTTTTTCCAGTATAAAAAAAAAACAAAAATTGATAACTGTCATTTTTATTAAGATTTAAATATATATTGTACTAATTAAAATAGTTATGGTTTTCTGGTCCTCTGGGGTCCTGGATTGTATATTATTTACATTTGATCATAGAGATTCACCCATGCTCTCGGGGGCGTTAGTGGTTTGCCATCCATCATTACAACTGGTGAACAGCTTCAATAAAACCAAGGCTGTTTTCCCATACTTCTATTAAAATAATAATTTAATTATATGATGGTTAGCGCCCTTCTTGCAAACAAAGAAATGTTTTATTGGGAATGTCTCGCATTTGCATTATTTGCAATACATGTAGTTGTTAAAACGTCTTATACTTTTTTGTTTTGCATATTTATGTTTCGCCTACCTGATTAATTATCTGTTATTCCATTAGTTCATCAAAGAAAGCTGTCAAGTTCGTAAACAACATCGAAATCCATTCATCAACTAAGAAATCGGTTAAATAGCATTGCATATTTAATATGCCTTTCGGGCGATATGTATTTACATACAGTAAAGTAAATTATTTAACGAGAATGCCGAAACATTCGTAAATCTGATAGATGAATTGGCGGCTAATGAAATCACAATGAATAAAAACACAGAGACTCCAAGGAAGTGGTTAAGAATATTAATCTTCCTATCACTATATTAAGGCGATAAAAACCTCGTTCCCATACGTTTGTCAATTTCTCAACAAGATTTGTGAAAATGAAGTGCTTGAGGTAGATTGTTTAAATAAGATCATCATAAATATCCTGTGAAACATAACGGGAGTTATTTATTTGATGCAAATTGATCAAATTACAACTGAGAACATCCCATTTTAAATAGCTAATATTAGGGCTGATTAGTTTTAGGTAGGGTAGGTGAGGTTAAGTAAGCTATGGATCAAAATCTTAGATATTGCAGTTTATCCAAAGAGGACCATTTCCCGTATTTGTATAGGTTGTCACGAAAAAGAATTCATATTTCTTAGAAATCAAGTTTACGTGTTTAAAGATGCTATGTCTGTATCGTTTAGGTCATACTCGTTTACATCTTACATTTTAACCATATTTAAGCAGTGTAACCTACTCCCGTAAACATGAGAAACTGCACAATATAGTTATTCGCTAATGTAAAATTTTTACAGAAAAAATGAATTCGTTGAAAATGTGTGGCCCGCAAATTCAGCTTTATTTATTTACGTTTCGACCCATTGCGTCGAAACAGTTAAATAGCTTGACTACAATTGATACTCTCATTGGACTCCGTAGTATAAAGGTAACGCATTCGCTTTGGGTGCAAGAGGTCCCGGGCTCAATTCCCGGCTCCGGCAAGGGTTTTATGTTTGATTTTTTGTTTTGTTGTTACTCTTTGTCCAAAAACATATTATTTGTCACTAAATATTGCAATTTCTTTTGCAATGTTACTTTATTGAGTAAACTTAACATATTGCAAGAGTTGGGCCCGAATTAAAGGATATAAAGATATAGACCTAGGATCTTTAACTTAGAATTTAGTGTTTTCTTATAATTTCTGGTAATCGTTGGTGACTGCATAAGCTAATATGCTTACAAAATGGCATGTTGGATTACATCAACACCATATAATCTCCTAGATGCAAATTGATGTAGACTATGCGTTTGATTGTCCGAATAAGTACTCTTTCCTTGTAACAATTGACTTAAATTACATGTTTATCTAGGACATGGAATAGTGTACACCTAAACACTTTGTCCTTTGTGTAAGATTTTCTTACAGTGTGGTTACACTCTACAGTATAACTTGTTCATCCGTTGAAGGGACTTTATTGCGGTACGAGACGGGGGCACTCACGTGTCGTCGGAGATTACATAAGAATCATTCTTGAGAAGTTTGGTCAAAATCCAGGTGTTTTCAGACTAGAAAATACTTAAGTGAATATTATAAGGCACGACGAACGACGACATTCAATTTGTGCTCAAGTAAATAAAAAAAAATATTGTACATATATAAAAAGTCCCTTAAAAAAAATTCAATTTTGGTAAAGATACTGAGCTTAAAATAATATATGCATACATGCCTGTGTGACCTTGACCTTTGACCTTGTATCCCGAAAACTCATAGAGAGTTTATAGTTTCAGAGACAATGTTACACGACACAATTACACGACATTTTACATAAAATGTTGTTTTAATATTACTTATACTTAACTTTTATTTCATGAGAATAAAATAGTGCACATATGCATTCCACTCGTTTATGTTGGTGTTATACTCATTTTTTGTACTAAAGTAATACAACAGGCAGACATTCTTAACATTGTACACAATGCCAACGTTTAATAAAGCAATTTTGGTTCTCGATCTTTTCTGTTTATATTGTTTTCAACTTTGAATTCATTCCTTTTCAGACAGTCTACCAATTGACATTTAGGGAAAGAATAGGAAGATAGATCTACATTCCCTCGTATGTTTGTGTCTGAACGAATTTGAAATGGTAATAATTTACCAAACAAGCTACGCAATACATTTATCTATAGATTGGAAATACGTAAATATAGGGCCTAAAATATGTCTTATTTTACCTTCAGACATTTCACACTTTATAACTGCTTGCGTGCAAGATAAACGATATGACGAAATTAAACAATTGCTTTTAATTCACTCAGGGCTCTCTGTTAATACGTTCATTCCACGTTAAATGTGCATAATTTAAAAATGGCATGTCCCAAGCCAATATTTTTCATGAAAAGTGAAAAATTATACTGTAATTGACTTGTATATAAGGCAACCTATGTATATAACCAATGACACCACTTTTTACCCGATCTTGTTTGCTCTTATGTAAGATACATCGCAATATATACCACCTAGACGGCCAGTTTGGCCTGTCCCTAGGCCAGGAGGTATCTTTGACACATGGTTTGCAAGCCATAAAATGTACATACAGCTTTTCATATAGCTTTTGCAGTAATGTTAATAAATCAAACTAAAGTATAATTTACTTTTACTGCATACATTTTATATTAATGATCTTTTAATT
>Ga0224511_10001625_pt1 | contig 13935 bp, 4 predicted proteins | sample SF_May12_sed_USG_2_FD_169988 | JGI IMG/M metagenome (GOLD analysis project Ga0224511, IMG submission 169988) | Sediment microbial communities from San Francisco Bay, California, United States - SF_May12_sed_USGS_8_1 | ecosystem: Environmental > Aquatic > Marine > Sediment | place: USA...
TTTACTCCGTGTTTTGTGATGTTCTGTGTGTTTTTGTACGGGCCATTTTGTCATGGTGCCCATAAACTTGACTTGTCCACATTGTTTACAACATTTTTTCTTTGAACATCTCCTCCATTTATATTTAAATCTTAATTTAATTACAATAATTTATTTCTACTGAAGTAATTGAGCAGAACCTATTTATCGTACATTGGTGACTATGACATTGAGCGTAAACATACATATGCGTATCAAATAGTGTTTAAAGCATATTTTTATTTGGTCACGGTAATCATGACTCTGACACCACAAAATAGATCGAAATTGACATTTCAAAAAAGAATTCCGTTCATGCGCTGGGGGACTTTAGTGGTGTAGAGTTATTCATTACCACCGACTGACAGACGGACTTGATGTATATCACATGCCTATAACAATGACGACGTTGTTTTGTTATCTTATAACGTCATTTAGCATAACTGAACATGGTATTAAAACAGGCTCGAGATGTGTATGCACATATCGAATAATTAACGTTTACGACAATGGTTCATAATTGCATATACCTTTCGTCGATACACGACCGCGTGGGCGTATATGTTCCTTATGTATTGGATCGTCCCAGTCTGAAAAACACACCACACAATTTTAAAATGCTAGCATCCCCCTCTCTCTCCGGGAGAGAAAAAGCTGTAAGGTGATGTGGTTTGTTGTATAAATTATTCCCTAAATATATGAATTTGTAGCTAAAATACGGTGTCGCTGTAAAGGGAGACATAATACGAAGGATGTTCAATATATAGTGAGACTGTGCTCATAACTTTTACGATTTACAAAATACAAAGATACAAGTATTACAATCATAAATATTTATCACTTTTGGAGTACACCTCCAACAATGAAACAGTTTCATCAAACGGTTATAAAATGGCACCCATGGCAACATGGCTATGTTGCAATTACCACCCCAACTTTTTAACGTCACGACGTTATTGAAGCAGTTATCACGAACGCATAACATAGTTTATAGAAATTAGACAATAATGTTGTTTTATATGTCTGTTAAAAATGCAAAATAGTTCATGGAATATTTTTAACATTTTAAATATAAGTTTTTTTAATAAAACTGAAAATCCAGTTACAGTACACTCCACGCGGATTCCCCACTTTCCGCAAAACTCCGAGGAAAATTTAAGCTTTGTGAGAAAACCCACGGAGGACATTATTTTGGTCATTCACAAAATTCCGCGGAATTCCGCGGAGTTGATAAAATGTCTCGGAGAAAACCTTGAACAATAGCGACCGCTTAACTCGCGCTGACCGTCAAGCTTTATTGATTTTATTGGTCCGCCGAGGCCGTTATCGCTGTCAATCTTTAAATATACATTAAATTTGTTTTCTGTGCGACTGCATGGACAATACAATCTCTTTCTAATATACATGCAAAATGTACATTTAATAACAGTTTAACAAAACAATCAGAACAGAACTGTCGAAATATTAAAATTGCACATGTACGTACACGTAGTTGTACAGATTTCGAGGAACATGCATTTAAAAACACATACTATCGTACTATCGGTATACTGAGAAGGCATTACATGTATAACCATGATACATGTACATACAGTACTGTACTAAGAATAACAAGTGGATTTTGCTGATTTACGAATAGCCTTTACCTAAATGCTACATGTACGTGAACATACTGTTTTCTGTGGAAAGTAAACAAGGGTTCATGCTTAACGTAATAACTATATACCGTTTTACAATTTCATGTTAACATAAGAGAGAGAGAAAGAAAATGACATGAACATTTGTATACATGTAAATGTATAATTTATGTCTATTACACTGTTTTTACACTAAATGTAGAGCTCATAAATTGCCAGGCTAAATGCAGTTTAATATTGAAATCATCGATAGCCGCCATTTTGTTTCCTCCGAGTTTCGCGGAGGAAAACCTCCGCATTTCGCGGAGTTTATCTTCGGACGGCCTGTCAAATGTCCGTGGAGCAAAAATTGAGAAAACTCCGAGGAAATCGAACTTTGGAAATACTGGTAAATTCTCGGCGCGGAACATTTTCCTCGGAGTTTTGCGGAAAGTGGGGAATCCGCGTGGAGTGTACTGTATGTCTATCAATTTAAAATGCCTTTAAGTTAACTTTAAAAATGACAACGTCTGTACGACGTCTTTTGTGTCTGACACTTAACTGTCATTTCTATTGCGCCTGTTTGTGCTTTAAAAAGGTTTTAAGTTATACATACCATTTTATTTGTTTGAGCACGTGTATTATATTTGTAATAATCAGAAAAATAAACGTTTTGTTTGTTTTTCATCATAACAAACAAAACATTATAATCTGAGCACTTATCAAAAGTCAGTATGCACTTGAACGTCAATGTTTCTTTCATTTTGTGCCTATATCTTAAAAAGTCATATTTCAATAACCATGTTTAAATTTCTTAATATTTGCAACATACATAAGGATCACATGCTTTACATGTTTTGTTAGTGTTATTCTGAAAAAACCTTTATAATCGCATTACAATATTTGTTGTTAAGAAATGATTTTTTCACAAAAAAAAGGAACGTGGGCGATAGTGCGTTATTATGGTAATTGAAAAGGATGTTATTCCTAGATTGATTGTCATAAGCCTATAAAATGTGGACAAATAGTAGGAAATACGTTCAATTTTACAATAATATTGAGTTTTATTCCAATTTGAAGCAAATCAAAAAGTTATAAGCACAGTTTTATTATTGAACAGCCCCGTGGTGCATTATTATGTCACACATTGAAAAATATTATGTATTATATGTCTGATGACATACCGAAGTCTACAATAAAAAAAGAAAAATCAGGTTAATTCCTCCGTTTTCTTTCTTTATAACCGAAACAGGTATGTCGCTAAATTTATGTTATCTACCTCAGTGAAATAGTACAGAACAATACACTTACATTCAACTGATTATATGAGGTAAAACCATAAGCAAATACATATTTAAACTAAGTACAAGTGATGGATGATTTAAAAAATGACCCATATGTTACATTTTCTTTAGAGCAGTATCGCAAACTGAATTTGTGAAATATGTGGAAAGCTTTAATTTTACTTTATTAGTATGATTAGGCTATTTCTAAACTAAGTGTTATTTAAAAAAGGTTTAAAAATGTATGAAAAAATAATACCAATTGTCATCATGATGTAATTTACGTTATGTAATTGACGTCACAATTGTTTTCTATTTTAGGGAAATTACATCATCAAATATGGTTAAGTAAAGCTAAACAATAGTCAGGTTTAATAAAACAAACTTTCCAAACAACAAAATAACAGTTGGTTCCCTCTGTTTACATATGCAATACAAATATAAGTGTATGTTGCCAAAAATGTCATATGTACTTAAATTAATAGCTAAATATCAAATTATATGCTGTAAATGATATATTTAAATAATATTTTTACCTGTATCAACACAGTCAGATCATGTTATAAAAACTTTAACACAAAAATAATAATGGACAGGAACGAAGATGTATGGTTACAAACTCAAAGTAACCAGTTTGTATACGATTTTACCTCTTATAGGCCAGTCAGCCTATGTTTTGACCTTCAAAAAATTGCAACAGAATTTATTTTGCGATTAATATTGAGTTTTAACATTGATAAATATTATCTCAAAACTCTAGAAAAATCTAAGCATGGGACATGAGAAAATAATAAGACTGTTTTATAGAAATTTTCATTTAGCGTTATTGTGAAACCATACATAAGCATATTGTAAAATATCATTCACATGTGCGACATAAACAATGGATCCTACTCAGTTTGGGCTATGTAGGCACATGAAAGTATGAGAACACATTAACACATTAACATTTAATACCGGTAATTTATTTGTAATAGCAAGCGTTACTGACTATTTGATAAGCTTATAAGCATCTATAGAGTTTTACTACATAATTACAAATAAAAGTTTTGCAGAAACATGTGTTTTTCCAAATACTTTACAGTATATTGCTTGCAGTTTTCAGAGAGCTGTCAAATTAGGTCTCTTGACAACAAATTGTCTACATGTACAAAAGTATTGCAATGGGTCATATAGCAGTTAATTTGTCAGTCATAGGCTTTGGGTCGTTGTCTGTGTCCTGTTGGTTTGTCCGCATATATTTTTCAAGTTTGTGCAACAAACTTCTTTCACACTTCTTATGTGATTGAGATTAAACCCGATAAATGGCACGATGAGTTCACTGTGATGTATAGTAACGAACCTAACAATAAACTAACCGGGTAGCTCAATTGGTAGATCACCTGACTTGCAAGCAGAGGTCGTGGTTTCGATCAGCGACATGGGTAAATGACTTCTGGCCTTTCTACACATGGCGATTTCGGCAGGATATTCACAGGTCTGCCATGGAATTGTTTAGTTGATGTAGCAATATTTCTAAGAAATTCGAGAGCGAATTGCAACCAGGTGTGAGTACGACGTTGAATTCATTGTGATGTATAGAAACTAACCTAAGACAGAAATGTAAGCCCGGGTAGCTCAGTTGGTAGAGCACCATACTTGCAAGCAGGGGATCGTGGGTTCGATCCCCGCCCTGGCTAAATGACTTTTCCGACATATCGACTTATGTAATCTTCTAATTGTAGATGTGCAAGACAGATTGATTCAAACAATACAGATTAAAATTTACAATGTTAGGACAGATTCAACATGTTATGTACCCTTTCAACTGTATCTGTCAATTACCACAGTTTCAGCTCATATTTCCAAGTTTAGGAGTGAATAGGCATGCAAATATATATACAGCCAATTGACGGGGGCTGGACACTTGCCAATTAAAAAAGTCGTTGAAAACAGATTTGCCCCTGGCAAATTGTTCATGCAAACATACCTGTGATACACTAAACTAAAATTACTAAATGGAGACAGTATACTGATTCCCGAATGGGAATGCCCGACTGTGTTAGCTGAACGCAATACCCACCCCCACACCCCAAACTTTGATTCATACGGATGTACCCGCCAACACAGAATGCTGAGGTGTGGGATATGACATCACTGTCAAACGACATAAAACTGACCCAGGCTATGATTCCGTCTTGGAATATATTACAAGATTAAATTGTTTGTAATGACGTACATGTACATAAATATATATATATATGTATTATGCGTTTTGTTGTGTAGTAATTGTTGGTCCTCAGGAATTATGGGTTATATTTGTTATATTATGCGCTGGGGGAGAGTCAGTGGTGTGGCATTTTTTATTACTATTGACAAACAGCTTCAATAAAACCGAGGCTGCTATTTTCCTCATGCAGGCTCAGTGCTACCTGAGGGCTTTCTATTGTCTCAGTTGTTCCCTCCTTTAAATGTTATTCAGTCATATTGATGACATAAACATACCAACACTAAACATTATTTGGATGTTACTGTCAGTTAAATAGAACAAACATATTTTTTTTACCTAGTTATGAAATTGGTGTTTTTGAGGTATTTCCCATGCTTAGATTTTTCTAGATTTTTACATGTTATAACAAATATGTATACGGTGTTTAATTAAAAGGTTTCATTTCTGCTGCAATTTTTTAAGGTTAGATCCATATTTCTGGTAGACTGACTGGTCTATAGACAATCATTAACACTTAATGGAAATTTAGGACTAAAACCTGAATTCAACTATTGTTCCTCGGCACATCTATGCGCACAATCTTAAAATTTTAATTGTCTCATCGATGCATTGAAGAATTCTTTGCAACCAGAGAAGTGTTGTCTAGTTTGTAAAGTTTAGAATGCTCATGAAGGGTAAAATGACATTTTAAAATATCGTTCACAGCATACCGTTTGATTTAAATATATTAATTTTTGAATAAAAGAAATGTAAAAACTAAATATTTTTATTAATCAACATGTCAAAATATTAACTTAGTCGACCAACATATTACTAAACATTACAACTAAGATGATTTAATAATAGAACAATGTAATTAAATTGTCTTTACATCTTAAACTGTTGATGAAGTTATTTACAGCAAGTGGAAAACTCAATATTATCTACCAAATTAGAACAAGGTTTGTGTTATTGTGAACCGTCGCTAATATTGCGATCATATATACTGTTTCAATAAATGTTATACTCCTGTGATTCCTGTTAATGTAATACTCCTGTTATCTAGTTTTATGGAATACTTCTGTCAATTCTGTAATACGCCTATGCTCCTTAAAGTTAACTCGCCTTATTATATACTTCTGCTATGTCAACTGTTGACTGTTGCTATATATAACGTTACTCCTTCATGATACACTGTTTTCTTCTGGGAACACTTTTCCCGAACATTTGTAATTAATTATTTTAAAATACACCAATGAAAAGTGAAAAGTTCGTCTGAACTCAAAATATATATTATATACCTTTAATAGCATAACTGCATAATTTTTCTCAACACAAACTCCCTCTCGTCATTTTTGCGTTTGTACTAAACTTGTTTTATATTCTTTAATTAATGGTAAACGTTCGAATTAATTAGAACTAATGTGACAATATTTAAATTGATTGTAAGTCGTATTTAAGTCATCACGTTCTACTTTCGTACAACACATGAGCATTGCTTCCATATTCCATTTACCTGAGAAAGATGTTGACCCCTGAGGCATGGCTTTGATAAAAAGCTCATAACCACCGTCAACGTCTGAAATAAAACAAAACAAGTACATTTTTAAAATACATATTATCGTTCGATTACTCAAAACGCAGTATAAAAGAACTGTAACACTAACAAAAACCCTGAATAATATTCTTGAAATAATTATAATAGTTTATCCATTTTGATTTTAAAGGGTTTATCTGATCTTATATTCTAATGATGCGTACATATCTCAATGAGAGTCCATTTGATGTTAACCAGAATAAAACACGCATAATACACTTTGCCTTCAATCGTTGAGTTTACATTTGTTATATAAGGAGGAGATACAAAGTTAAATACCCAACACAGCCCCAACTAGTCAATTTGTCATGTTCGAACACTAGCAATGATATTGAAATGGAATAAGTAAAATGGTGATACAGTACCTCAAATGTACCATTTGTTAGTAATAAAACATAAACATAATTGTTAATTATTCATAAAAAAAGATTGCCAAAAGCAATGAATTCAATGCCGTCATGTAAAACTTAAACTTTATTGGGAACTTAACTTTTACACTTAGCCATATTAAACTCCATGCACCAACGGAGGTAATCTTAGAGTTTTATAATTGAAACATCAACAGTTTGTCAAACATAAAAAGGTTAGAAAGTAGGACATAAACAAAAGTTTGAACCATAATAAATTTGTCTTTTTTTGGACAAACTGTTGGCTTTTTGAGCTGTTGAGCTGAACAACATATTGCGAGCAGCGAGGAAGGGGGAAATTTTCCGCCCCGGTAGTTCACCGCCGGTCCCACAACGTCCAGTCATAGTTTAGCACCGCTAGTCCTAAATTCGTTGAAGCTTGGGTCCGCTAGGCCAACGCAAATTTTAAACGCTGGACCACCGCTGCTTCGCCAGATTTGTCAGGGAGGTGGTTAAACGATACACAAACCTTGGTGGAGCTGTTGTTAATGTTTTACAAGCGTACACGGAATTGCTGGAACGGTGTCGGGCGCTGGAGCAGCGATCCATTACGGTGATGAACTTTGGGTTGGCACTGGTATGGAGGTGTCGGAGCTTGGACGAGCATTTGTCTATTAATACGGAGAGAAGTGGACCAGAAGCCCTAGTTAGGGGATTTGACTCAGCTGTAAAACACTCGACTGCCGACCCAAGGATTCCGAATTCGATCCCCCCTCACTCTAACTAAATTTACTAAAATGGAGATATGTACTGGTTCTTCCCAGTAAAAATGCTACCGTGTATCAGTGCTTTAAAGAACCTGGTTTAGCATGTGTGGTAGGCGCTTCAGTATCTTGCACTATGGGCCACTAATAGAAACTAACAATCTGCATGACCCGACTTCGAATGGAAAAAGCGTCCGAATGTGTCGCTTAACAAAATCAGACCTCATTTACATCGAATGTGCTCAAAATTACAGATGTACTTGCAATGATTGGTGCGCTAGTCAAGCGGCAGAATCAGAACCTCCTCAGATTGCAACAGGCAATCTAAAATTTATCAGAACTTCTATTAAAACGATCTGTTCAGCTCCGTAGTCAAAAGCGGTATGCCGCTAAACCAACTTTAAACCTCCACCAAGTCAACGCCCGAATGCGCAGAACGCCGCTCTATCAACGCTTGCGTCACCGCTAAACCAACACTCATTTCTGATCGCTACAATTAAGCCAACGCTATAGCAACGACGGCTTCAGCGGTGCATCGCTAAGACAACGCCTGTGTTTTCGATTGTTTGCCCATTTTGGGCGAGGTGGCGAGCGTATTCGAAATTCGTTCCCCTTTGTCTACCGTTCAAGGAACGCTCAAAGCAACAAAGTTTATACGGTGGGACCAGGGCCTGACGATGACGACCTAATTTTGGGATATTGGTTTCCGCTCTATAATGTTTTGGCTGATTTACCTTATATATTGTGAAATAAAATTTTAATGTATATCTTACACCAAACTATAACACGTATTATCTTTAAATTGTACTCGCACATATCGAGGAAATAGCTTGCTTCACACTCTAATAACATTAAATGCGAACAAAACAAGGGCCACTACATCGATCGCCTAACCTACAGCGTGGTTCTAATATACCAACTAAAATTGTAATATTAAAACTGTTTACTTGTATTTGTATAAGTCCGGGACCGTCCGCGTTTCAAGACATTTAAAAAAAAAAAAGTTAATGTTCTAGCCATCTTTGGAATTTAAAATTCACCTCCATCCCGAGGATTTATGAACCAGTTTTACACAGTTTTAACAAAACATTTCGAAATATGTTGGATAATTGATGCCCAAGATACAAAAAGCACTAACCCGGTATTGGTTCAAACGAACTGATGGACCCAGCAATTATGTCTTTACCATCAGCAATACAGGTCGACAAGTTGGCATCGTCTTCTTGTTTCGGCGTGTAATGTGGTCGAAGAGGTAAAGGCCGCTGTTCTGCAAATTACATGACAAAATACGACAAAATAACATACTTGTAACAAAACAGGAAAAAGATGTATAAAGTAAAAATTAAATTGAACATAATTCAATATTAAAATCATAGTTTGTACATTGCTAAACCGAGACGCGTTTTTGAAGAATGCGGTGATTAACTTTGATTCAATGGAACTTCATGTGGGTATTATTGCATCAACGGTCTTTAAATGGCTTGTCTACAAATGATCTTCCTACCTTCATCTCTGTCAGCAACCTAAACATAATTGAGTTATGGAACATTCGCAATAACAGTTGAATATCACGCATACATTATGATTTTGAGAAGCTAAACAAAACACAACAACATTATTAAAATTATTTATGATATGAATTTCTTAAACAATAAGAACTACGTTTTAAATTAGCAGAGATGTTTTAGCAACTTGCTTTAAACCTAATCATGTTATGTGTTTGTATTTATGCTAAGTTTATATATAAACAACTATACAACAATGATTTTAAAATTACTGCATTAAGCACGAGTTTGCATGTTTTTAACAATAAAATTATGTGTTATTTGTCCGAATAGAGTGTTAGTGTCTGTGTGTGTTTCTTAGAGGGTCGGCTTTGTTTGTGTGTTGTCTGTCACTTCCTAATTCGACTTTTTATGCTTGGCCTATGACGTTTTTTGTAATAATAACGTTTTCGTTTTATATGGACATTTCTGGATGTTGTTAATAACACAAAATGTGTAAGAATGTAAATTAAATATATAGTAACTGCCACGCAACTGTCCAAAATTTAGGATAACTATAATTGTAATCTTTGAATTGATCCATAGCTGACTATTGATATCTTTTAATAACATATTATGGTATGTACAATTATTTGTGTTTTACCAAAAAAGTGTGTTGAGTTGAGTTGTATTGAATAAAATTTGAAGTAACTTTCCTTTTGAAGCTTTGAAAAGCCGTGCATAAAAATGAGTCTGAGCAAAATTGTTAACGTTAACAATCAAAATAGTGTTGTACTCCCTACCATTCTTAAAATATTTAGCAAACAAAGGAACGACATTTACAGCATAAACATGCAAAACAAAATAAAAAAGACCTTGTTGTTTGAAATACACTGATTACCTCTTCATTTCTAATGGAAACTGCACGTGTGTCGAAATTCTCTGTGTCAACGCCAGTCATGGATCTTAAATGATATGATATAATTTCCATACACATAACTTCATTTCATCAGTTTAATTTAAAGTAATCGAATATATTCTGCAACAATTCTAAAACAGTATATCAACATTAACAAAGATATTTAGTTGGTCATGCAGTTCAAATAAGATATGAGATTCCCCTCGAGGTTAACGTAATTTACTGTCTTAGAAAGTATGGACCCATCTCATAAAGAGTTCATGTCTGTCTCCTTTGACTAGAATGGATTACATGTATATCTTACTGATTAAACATACTTAAGCAGCAAATCCTTCTATTTTCTTGTAAATCGTATCATACTATTTTATTTGATTCTGCATTTTTAATTGTTTGTTGACAATTCAATTAGCACAAAGTATGTAATAGAGTGTATTATAAGTTAATGTGTGAAAGCAAATGGTTTAAAGGAAAAGAGTAAAAGATGTTTCCATTACATTATGTCTGTTTATATATATGGAAACATAATGTTTGTAGATTGTGTGGTTTTTTTCCATGAAATAAACAAATAATATATACATTTTTGTTTTATGAACATAATGATACCATTAATTAAGATAAATCATTTAAGAATATTCCCGTAAAAGTTAAGAACAATATAATGAAACATAACATTCACTAAAAGTTTTGAGTTAATCTCTTTTATAGTAATGAACAAAATAAACTAATTAAAACAGAACACTTCCTATTATGATTGTAGTTGCCTGTGTTTTATTTATAAACGCAGTTTTCAACTGTAAAGTATTAGAAAAAACACAGATTTTGACTAGTTTTATACCATGATGTTTTGGAATTATATATATATAAAACTGATATAAAACAAAACATGTTTCATTTCAATTCTGTAAAAATCGCATTCGAAATGTTAAGGACTCTTGACAATCGCGTGTATGCACAAAAGACCCAAAAACTCCATTCGTGACTTAGAATCTACCTACGCCTTAAACTCTACATTGTTACAACATTCTTTTTTGAACATCTCTTCAGTTTATATTGTATTATACACTAACAGGTATGCGCATTCACACTCTTTTTATCGAAAGATATATTTGTTTACTTACGATTGAGGGTGAGACTTCCCTTTCATCAGTTTGAGTTGTGCGGCATTGTATTCATCCTTTGTGTCTGCTTCACAAACGACCTGTTTTAGAGCTGCAACTATAATAATAGGAACTTGTTATACTAGTTTAGTTCATAACATTAAACCATTTCAGAAACAAACATAACTAATGTCATCATGTACGTAACGCATTCTCAATCATTTAACGTTTTTAAGCGAAAACATAATAAGAAATGTAAACCTATTCGCGTGGAATTATCATTTAATATTTTGAGTCAACTGAACATAGCAAGTTACACTTGTTATTGCTGTATTTGCTGTTGTTGTGATTTCTTTAGGTTTGGTTTTGTTCGCGGCTTGTAAATGCCGGTATATCTTTATGCACATTGGAAATAAATAATTTCTAAAGGGCAGCACTTTAAATGCTTACCTATGTTGTCCATGCAATGCGTGAACTGTTCTTCGTTCATGACTGCATTAAGTACTAAGTCAGGAAGCGAAAGTCGTTTGCGTAAAGCTTTCTGGACCGGCTGGAAATACTCCGTTATCTTGTTTGAAAGTAGTTCATGTAGGAACTCCAAACATTCTGCAAACGTGTTGAAGTTCACATACAAAACGACGCATCCGATTACACATCTTGATAATTTCCCTGAAAATAAATCATAAGATATTAAAGTCATAAGCCGTCCATGTTAATATTATAATTATTTTACAGTATATTTTAAGCCTAACACCCTAAGTTAAGAGGTACATGTATGTGCGCCAAGTTATTTTTAAACACATCGATTAATTATTAATTTCAACTTCATTGTCTCGACAAACTCAATATTTACCAGAAACTTATGACAATTTCATGTTCGTATTTACTTCATTGTTCAGTGCTGTCAATGTTTATTGCGTTTGATGTTTGTGTGACTTGTTTCTTGTGCAACTTATTATTATTATGTTCTGGTTTTCCTGACGAATTGTTTCGTTTTCAAATTTCGATATCCACTGCTGGATATAAGTTATTGGGTTATCTCCAGATAGTGTTCCATATTGAATTATTTAACCCTCTACTGGCTATTTACGGCCAATTTGCGTTTAGCTTATGATTGAGGATTTACACAAATTTAAATGCGGTCTTCAGAGTTGGTTAAGCTTAATTAATGAATAAACGTATTGAAGTTGAATTTTTTTATTTCTTTTATTTGACATTAAATAGTTTTTGTTTGAATACATGTTGTCTTAATTTATGAAAAGATGGAGAAACAAAAGCAATGCCACTGTAAAAGTGACATGCAGTGTCGGAAACTGACAGTTGTTTTTTTATCTTAGCTGCTCTATGGTTTATTATTTTATCTAGTGATTAGAGAAGTAAACTATGAACAGTTTGGCTACTGTCTACAGGCATGCTTTAAAAAACTTACCCTTGTTTTTTTTAACTGCACTGTTTAATGCATGCTTCACTTCCTCATCACATTCTTGAGATCTATCACTATTACTTAAATGTTCGACAATAATTTTGGACACATCTGTTTCTTCTTCTGGTGTGCAATGGTTTGGTAGCAAAAGAAATGAACACTGGTCTGCAAAGAAAATGACCAAGTTAATTTACAAAATAAACACACTGCAACAAAACTTACACTTGATAGTTAATAATTATGTTGTTTCGTTACAAAGAGAAACAATATTTTTACAATATCTACATTTATATCAGAAATATATTTGGCAAAAAGTGACAGATACAGCTAGTTTGAAATACCAGGAGGTTTTATTCCATCAAGGGTCGTTTTAGATAGGTGATTTTTGATGAATTTCACATCGTCCATCAGCATGTCTAATTAATGGCTGCTCGACTCTGTGACACTCTTATGGTCTGAAATATGTTATAATAATTGTGTACGGATAAATTATTGTATAATTAAATAAAAAATGAACACTCAAACTATTAATACAAATTGTGTTACTTTATTACTGTGTTTAGCCTCAACAAAGGTGTTAATTTTAAACACAAGAGGTCATTGATACATTCTTGATTTGCGTTCGAGAATTAGCGCGGTTTGTCAAAACCCCGTATGTCTTTTCGTTTTAGATACAATAATACTTTAAACGAATATTTCCAAAATGAATCATTTAGTGCCATTTATAATTATAACAATTTCATAGTTTAATAATAAAAAAGTTATAATAAAATCACACGTGTATTTTTATGCACGTCCATGCATAACTGATCGATTATTTATCAGTTAAAACTGTTTTTATTTGAGTATCGCTGTTTTACCTTTTTATGCTAAAGAAAATAGTGCAATTTTAATTAGTGTAGTCGTCTGCACTTGCAAAACAATAGCATATATGTGTAATTTTATTCTCATAGAATTAACAATTTAAGGCATATTGTTTTTAAATACATTTGTCGCAAAATGTGTGAAATAAAAATGTTGAAAATTTCAAACTGATATTCTATACTAGTTTGAGATATTCGAGTTTGTCAAGTTTTGCGTTAAATGTGCGAAACAATGTTTGTGTTATGATACGCAGGTGCTAACATTAAGATGTAAATATAGACTATTATGTATCTTTATATGAATATTCCAAATCCAGCGCTTATGGGCGTATATGT
>Ga0224511_10001626_pt1 | contig 13933 bp, 6 predicted proteins | sample SF_May12_sed_USG_2_FD_169988 | JGI IMG/M metagenome (GOLD analysis project Ga0224511, IMG submission 169988) | Sediment microbial communities from San Francisco Bay, California, United States - SF_May12_sed_USGS_8_1 | ecosystem: Environmental > Aquatic > Marine > Sediment | place: USA...
GGCTTTAGCTTACTGCCCCTTGGGTTGAGATAAATTTTCTTCACATTTGGATATCACTGTAGTTGGCCGAGTTTATTTGAGAGAATCATCATAACAATAACCCGCTATCCTAATGTCAGATGAGTGAACTGCGGTTTTTTGTTAAGCACCCGAGCATGAAAGTCAAAATTATCCTGTTTATTCTGTCTGTTCAATGCGGAATAGAGCGTCATAAACACCGCGGAGCGTAAGCGTAACAATCAACTTTTTTTTTCTCAGGAAAACAAGAGAGCGCTGTTCTTGTGGATCTGTTGGGCAACTATTGTACCATTTTATTTTATCGCTGGTCTCATATTTCTGCTCAGCACAAAACTTCTTGGAAGCTGGGGTAGGTTGTCATACAAAATCAAGTTACTCGGTAGGATAGACGAAAACTTATTCTTATTCTAGTTGTGGTCAGACAAAGCATAGAACGCCAGCACTCTTATGGTTTGTATAGAGCTAGCCCAAGAAAGGGAACTTCTCCCAGGGGAATGTCTCTGCCTACTAAGCTTAAATCACTGGAGAATGTTCTAAAGTCTTGACCCATCCACCGGATGCAAGTTGAAGTTATATGTATTGTCTTTTGTAGAGACTGCCTATTTGGTGGCACAAGGCCTTGTGATGTTAGCCATGGTGAGTATCTTGAGATTTTACCCCCAATCTCATAGCATATCCACCTGTGAAAATATGGGTTCCAAATTTTATGTCTACTTGCTTGCATTAAAAATTAAATGTAAAATTGTGAATCTAGAATAAATTTCTATCCCCGCCTTTACTCATTCAACATATTTTCCGGCGCACTACCTGTAGTTGGAGTCGAATAGACCATTTGTTGTTATTGTTCATGTATGGCGTCGTTACCGTTATAGTGAAAGGTACAAGGTTAGATACTTGTTCTTTCACAACTTATGGCCCATCATGGAGCAGCATGTGCAGGTCAGTATCAGCGCTTCACCATTGTGGTAAATGACGTAGCTCTCAGTGATGAAGGGTATAAAATAATATATGTTGGACTGATGAGACGGGTGATTTTTTTGTAGATTTGGGTTGTCTTGGCTGTTTGGGTGTACCTCGGCGAGGTCAGACAGAGAGATAAGAATCCTGAACTTAGAGTAAGTAGACAGACCTATGGTCATGTGATTCACAAACATACTGATATGAGCCACTACGCATGTCTAATGCATGAAGTCGTGTTACACAAAACTTTGTGCTGGGCGCTTTTTGCTAGAGTCTCGGGGACTATAATTTTTGCTTTCAGCCCTATGCAATAACGTTTTTAATGATTTAGGTGGACGAGTTTGTTAACAAAAAGGTGACGTTTCCCCTTGTTTTATTGGGGAGCTATGTAAAGGTTCTGCAATGTCTATCACAGACCTTCGCTGATTTACAGTTTGCAGCTAATATCCGACCACATATGTAGATCAACTTGAGACTGACTCCATGACTCAATGCTCAAAACTATTTTTCGCTTTTGATTGCATTGCTCTTGTTGCCAATGTCTCTGACCTCCCATAGAGAAGGTTGCTTTATGGGAGCTCATGAGCAGAGTTGGGTGGAGAACAGCAATCTCTAAATCTGAGTTTCGCTTGATGGAGTCGGCCTGCAAAGCTTATAGTCTGCTAATTGGCTCAGATTTTCACTTTAACCAATGCGACTGGCAGCTGGAATTTGTGCCTCAGTTTTCCCGGCATTATGCATGAGTAATAGTGGCTTTACTTCCCCCGACTGTACAAAATCTCTATAAACAGTCTTTACTACTAACACAATTTATGAAAATGTACCATCAGCGAGTGGTGCTACCCTTATCGAAACAGTAGCTGCTCCAGCCGCCAGTGGCAGCCAGCTTCACCTACCACCTTTCTTCTCTCACCTTAACCATGTGGTGGTCTTGGTGTTTGCTTGACCAATCATGGATTTCTTCTGATTTACCTCCCCCAAGTGTCCTGTCACCCTTCCTATGTTAGCCTGCTAGTCCGGTCCTGTGTGTTTGGTAGTGCTCACCCCTGCTAAACCGCGTGATATTGAGGCACAAGTTCCATTCATTGTCGAATCCACAGGCCACACAATGTTATTGTGCTAATTTGCAGCTATAGACTTTTGCAATATCGCTGGTCTTGTCAATGTTACGCCCCTGCATTGCACCCTTTTGGCAACGCTTGAAATGCGTTTTGTAGGAAAATGAAGTGTTGTTCGCTCAGCCCTTCCAGATGGGCCCTGCACTGCCTTCAGGTGCATATAATCCTGGTTATGGTGGCGGCAGCATGTCCAGTGTTGCCCGCAGTTCTAAGAGCCGACACACATACGCCCCCACTGAGGTTGGATCAGTGAGAACCACCCATAGTGTACCGAGACAGTCTCGTCTTGATCAATACAGGCAACAACAATATAATCAACCACCACCCAAGAGGTGAGTTCCAACAGCATCCGGAGAGAAATAGGAGGGTTGTAGGAGCATACCCCTTTATGGTTTGACAAGGCTATTCCGTTATTCTTGTTCGTTTTTCTGTCATTGACCCGGCAGTTCTATTGGATATTCATCATCTCCATACATGTAATAATTTGCACCAAGTTACGAGCTCTGATGATTTGCAGAGATTCCCCCGAAAGAGAGGGAGCTACCACTTACTACCGTTACCAATATCAGGCTGAGCAGCACCATACAGAATCCTCTCAGCAGTACTCCGGACACCACGCTAGCCAAGGCAGTCTGGGCGGCAGACAAGTGCCACAGTACCATGGCAGTCAAGGTAGTTTAGGAGGTCGCGAGATGCCAGCACGTCAGTATCAAGATCACCCGGATAGTCGCCCTGTCCCCAGGCAGTATCCTGGTGATGCCGGTAGCCAGGGCAGTTTAAACGGAGTGGGAAGACCTCGACAATATCCAGGCACAGGAAGTCAAGGCAGTCTCAGTGGGGTAGGCCGGCCTGCAGCAAGGCAGTATCCGAGCACGGACAGTCGCCCGACACCCAGGCAGTACCCGGGTGTCCGACAATACAACCTGAATGGTAGCCAGGGTAGTCTTGGTCATTCGCAGCAAGGCGAGGACACGGAGGTGTAAGCGGCAGTACCACTTCCAGTATAAAAAATACGGAGTTATTATTATATTCGTGCTCATGTGGTTTCTATCATGCATGTTGGGCTTTTAAAAGAAAGCATTCCATTTTTACATTCCTGCTAGTGGCACATTTCTAGTTCCAAGAAACACTTTTTACATTTATGTACATAACCTTTCCTACATAATTGCATACAAATATATCAACTGATATCAGCTAACTCAGATTGAGTAGCCCTGACGTAAAAACGAAAGGTACAGTAAACTAGACATGACCTTTTGATCTACTATATTACTAATATGAACTACAATCTTTTCCAAATATTTCGGTGTAAAATGAGCGAAGTAAGTGAATACCAGTAGTCCGGTACGCTGCCGTTAGAAAAAAATATTACAGTGCATTAAAAACGATGTGGTTTACATTTACAATAAAACTCAACGTAACAGGAATATTGGTCAACATAAAAAAGCTGCTTCGTGATCATGGGATGTCGACAGAGAGCTTAATTTCTACAGTAGGCCAGAACAATAAACAGCCCACATAATCCAGACTGATATTGACTGGTATGTGTTGCTTCTATGATTTCATCAGGAAAAAGTTAAACTTGTACATGTACAGTCTACCCCAGTCACACAAGGCCTAAGTTTCCAGAGGTTTCATGAACCTTTGCAAAAGGTTCCTCAGTTATACATCAGGCACAGTCAGCTTCACTGGCTTCCACAAGTGACCTTTTTCGGCGTGTGATCGTTTGATGTGGTCTTCAGCCTTTTCATAAGTGGCAAACCTTCTACAAGAGGTTCCATGAGGACACCCGAATGGGTTGAGATGTATTCTTTTCATATGCTCAGTCAGTCGGGAAGCCATCTTATTACAGATGGTACAGATACCAGCTATAAAATATGAACATAAAATCATACAGTGATACGCCAATCAATTGGGATGAGTTCATCTTGGATAAAGGTCACTTGAAATAATTATGACTTTCTGCTTGCACCTATGTACCCATAGAGAAGGTAACTCTATGATAGCTTCATGGTTTAACGTCGGGATCCGAAACCAACGGCTGAATATACTGTACCAAGTGAAAGAAAGGCCCCAAATGACAGTAAATTTTCCAGCTGGTTCAAAATTATAAAAAAGTACCAACAGCTGGAGTACATTGCAAGACATGGAGGTACAGGGGAAGATGACTCCAAATCTCAATCCTTACGATTTGGGATCTTTTATACAATCTGCAAACCGGCCACATTGTGACTGGTATAATTCAGGAATGTACATACATTTATCACGGGAATTAGTTGGCTGGGCTAACATTGCTTGCGCTGCCCTCTGTGACTCATCTTCATTCTAGAAAATAAACAGATTAAGGCCCAATTAGAACACAAATGATAGAACTTCAAGATACCCATGTGTTATCACTGCAGATTACCAAGTAAAAGTTCTTGGCATGAAACCCATCAATTAGTCAAGAGTAGCCAAGCTTTAGTTTTCATATCCTCTGACAGATCATTATCAATTGAGGTTTTGATGCACCAATGGGATATACACTTGGAGTTCTCAAAATTCTTTATAATGAAGATTGTGTGAACTGACATTATTCCATCTTCGCTTTCTGGCCATGCTAGGTGAAAACATACACAAGAGTTCAGGGGGTTAAGCCATGGCCAAAAGTGTCTTCACTTGTTTTCAGATTCTGAAGCCTACCCGGAACAAATGGGCCCAGCTCAAAAAGAAGCTTAGATATAGCCCTATCAATTGCGCATACTTAAAGCCCTCAACGACGCACTTTTCAGACCGTCGACGCAACAGAATTGGCCCCGAGGTAAGAAATTAACACAGAGCTGTTGATGTTTGCATTGATTTCTCGGCTTACGCGCTGACGCTTGGAAAATCTCTTGCAGGTGGACACAACACTTGTAGTTAGACAAGTCTGAATAGAGATGTTCAACAAAAATATAGAAATAGGGTTTCAAAATAGGGGTTTTCATCTGTCAGTGACCATTAATGCTATCATTGCGCATTGATAGAGGCCCGAACGTAACAGTCTCTATTTAGGGCAAGAAAAAACCCAGCAATGCATTTCTTATAACTCCAGTTTTCTCGATTACGTTTAATTTCATCAAGATCATTAGGCTACTAAGTTTTAGTAATTAGATCCCACATTTATTCTATTCGGCCCATCCAGGTGATAGTTGATCAAGTGACAGATATTTGCTTTTTGAAAGACCTCTTGCTATCGCTGCAATTAATGCGGAGTTGTCTCTTCTTAAGAATGGGGAACACAACTCCGAAAGTGAGTCTACCCTTGACCGTGATTTAACCTATTTAAACATTGTGTGCGTTGAATGGCATGTAATTATTAAGCTGTGCAGCCGCCATCTGATACAAATAGGAACAATGTCTATAAGCCATTAAAAATTATGCACTCAGCTAAAGATGAACCATTAAAAACAATGTACCTCGTTGTCTGGAGTTTCCCTCAGGTGCACCACTCTAGGCTTCTTTGCTTTAGGCTACAACATAACAAAGACTCACCCACCAAAATCATACATTTGGTGAGGGATGCTTTATGGTAATTTTGACTATGGAAATCTCAACAATAAAATCTAGTCTCTTCAATAAAATTGAGAGTTAAACACAGGGGAGGGTTGGCTTCTAATAATTCCAACTTCGAAATTCGATCCTCAGGTTTCATAAGAGCGGGATCATTTTACCTGCAAGCTCGCAATTGTAGGTTTGTTGCACAATATTTGATCATGCGCATATATCTCGTCTTTTATATTGAACTAACCTCCCTTTTTGGGGTCTTTTTGGTGGGCGTCTGTCCTTCTGAGACGATCGGGCTCTTTTTCACCTTTTTGGCAGGCTTTTTGTCTTCATTATTTGCAAGTGCCTACATAAAGGTAGTGCTCGGTAAAATAAACAGACACCATAAAAACGTTTAAGTTATTGCTTATGAGCGCAATCTCACTATCTTTCTCACTGCGCAGTGAACATTCAGTATTAGCAATGAAACAGAAAACCAGCGGATGGACAGACAAAAGCCAACGAGCACTGTGTGAGCAAAAAAGGCTATTTCAGATAGTTTTAGATAAACACTACATACACATCAAAGGCATGTGATGGTGACGATGACAATGAACAACTATCAAAGCATAGATACCTGAGCTACTAGTCCTGCAGCCAGTCGTTTTTTGGCACGAACCTGAGTCGGAAATTTCTATTAATAACGGTATTGTTTGCAGAATTTTGCTGTCGTATGTCAGCTAGTCCACCCGACAATTGTTTTTGCAGATTTGTCATAAAAATACTGTCTGCTTTGAAGCCGAAACTAGCATCTGATCAGACGTAGCCATTGCCTCTCATGAGCGTCTCTCTTGAGTTGGAACAGTACCCGTGTTGCTACTATTTGCGCTCATTGGCATTTGGTAAACATTTCAACATACGTTGTACTTTTGCAACAGCAGCTATGAGTGAATTCTTACCGGTTCTTTCTTGACCTTCTTTGGAGCCGCCTTCTTCTACAAATTGATCAATAAAAGTAGTACTGTGAGGGTTGGGCACAACCAATGACTCAACGACCACTCTGCTAAGTGCCATGATTTCTCGAAAGAAGTACAAACTCAAACCTACATACTTTTAGTTATAGTGACTTACTGTAGGACTGGCGGTGCGCTTCTTTTTTCCTGATGGTTTAACCTGCGTGGAAGAGGCAGCCGGTTGCTGAAAGTGACATATGATATTGTTATTCAGGTAGTGTGCTGACCAATAAAAAATAATGGCTGCGCATGTGCAACTTAAGAGAAAGTTTATTTCGGAGACAATGAATAACAAAACCTGATCATGAAAAGAGACACAAGTAGGGCCCACCTTATGGCCACAATGGTCATCCTTAGCTATCCACACAGATAACAAGGGAGAAATATTTACCATCACACCTTTCATGGTACTGAATGCTTGCTTGAAAAGTTTGACTGTTACTTCACCCGATATCTGTAGTCCTACTACAGGTGGAACCTTAGTATCTCGATGCTTGAAGTCTAGAAGCTCCTGGTTTTTCGAAGGTTTTAGCTGGGAACGGCACGACTCAATGATAACTATATATTAACTAACCCTTGAGATGTCAATGTCTAACCATAGAATCTCGAAGTTCATAGATCATTTATTACATGGATTCTTGTTCTATTTCTATGCAAATAGATTCGCTGCACCGCGAAAACAGTTGTCAATTGTCCTAATGGTCAGGTTTGTGAAGAAGTTCTTGATAACTCTTATGGGAAACAGCAGTTATAACTGCCTTGATAAGTTGGTTAATGACCTTGTCTCGACAGTGACCTTGGGTAACATTGTGGAGTTGCTTTCTCCTGGCTACAGAATGTAAAAAGTTGGAGTTGTCTTAACTCGGTATCGTGTTCCTAACTCAAATATTCAGAATCTTGAAGTAAATAGACTGATCCCATAATATTCGAGATACCAAGGTGCCACCTGTAGTAACTATCCACTGAGTCGCCTTAATTTGATCAGATCATGACAATCATCAGAATAATATCCAACGTATCTAGTTTAATTGGCCTGTATCACAAACCATCCGTATATGCAGGCATCCCCGACCACAAGCCACATGTATAGCCCAGTTAAGCTGGAGAACACGGGATCATGGCTATCTACTGATGGTAATGCGTGCGGATAATTCGTTTGTGTACATGCGGACTTAAGTTGGCAAACGTGACCGCCATCGTACTTACTGCTGGTGCAGGAGTCCCCGTTGGTTTGACCTCCACTCTACTCTCAGACTTGCTTTGATCCGCGCCTTCATCGCTGCTGTACTGATGCTTTCCTTCGAGTTCCCACGTGAGAGAGAATGGTTTGCATGGAGTAATAAGTGCGGCCTTGTGAGCATCCGGGTCAGAATCAGCAGCTGCGGGCTTACCAGGTGTTGGTTTGACTTTAGGCGATGCTGGTTTCTTGTTGGGTGCAGCAGAGGTTGGCTTTGCGGGAGCTTCATCTGACAAGTTCAAAGAATAGATGGGTTTTAAAGATAAATATCGAAGAGGGAAGTTACGGGCCAAGGTTTGCAAACAATCACTTAAGGGACCAGGTTTTGACACTCTGACAGCCTTGTCCTACGAACGGACTGCATCTAGAGGTCTTTCTTTTACAAGCATTATAGTAGAAGTTACTCATCAGCAGGTATCCGACAGAACTCAGTCTGACTTTATCCGGAATAAAACGATGTCCCTACCTTCAGAGCTTGACTCCGAGTCAGGTTTCATCGGTTTTCGTGGTGGTATTGGTTTTGAAGGTGTGAATTGTTTATTAATAGGCAGTGTATCCTGCTCACCACTGCTAGAAGAATCCGAGGAATCCGACGTGGGCGGCTTCAACTGGCTGACGGAAGGGCCAGGCTCATCACTATCATCCGAGCTCTCAGAAGATAAGGGCTTCTTTCTCGTTGGGGTTGGCTTGGCAGGAACAGATGCAGGAGTCAGCAGTTTTGTAATCTTAGCCTCTGGTTCGGACTCTTCTGAACTAGAGTTGGCACCCTCCGGAAACAGGACCTAAACAACAGTTATGGCAACGCATATAATCATACATTTCACAGTGAGGAGTGAGGGGTTAACTGGGAGCGACTATGGCTTAGTGGTTAAAATAGGTGAGGAGTGTACAGCGAGTTGCGGGTTCAAATTCAATGCATCGAGTTATCCTCTATGTTTTAGTGATTGTGCAAGAAAGGGCATGTGTCCTTGGATTTGTTCATGAACTCGACCATGTCTCTCTTTTAAACAGTGAGTAAACTCCATGTAAACTCCCCAGGGAATAAAAGAGTGGAGTATAAACAGAAAAGAATTAAGTGGCTAACTGAAACTTTTCTGCCCAGAACTCCAAAAATCTGGAGCAATATGCTACAATTGATGATTCCTCACAAAAAAATTCACCAACAATTTTATGTTAATGGGAGGCCTGACCTGTTTTGTAGGATCTAGTTTCTTAGTTGGCGACATTGCCTTTTTAGCTGAAGTGACCAGTTTCTACAAGAGAACAGATGGATTCCACATAATTTATGCAACCATGATTTTGAAGGCCACTGCAAAATTTAGCTTTGCTTTGTTTGGTGATTTCACAAACATCTGGAATTTTACGCCAATCACGCCTGAGGTCGTCCACGTCAAATAAAAACAAAACATTAGCGGACCATCTTTAGCCCTACACCAAAGTGTTGCTGCCATTAGCTTTACAGCATACTACAATGACATCTAACAACACAAAAATAAATAAATTGAATAGAATGGATGTCAAGAAACCTATGTTGAGAGTACTAAGATCGTTAGTTCTGATAAGTAGGTATGACCTGGTCTAGGTGAGAGACATTAGGCACATTCACGTGATTATTTTTGCGCGACTGAACCCGATTTCGGTCGCAAGTTTTGCCGCACTGATCAAACACGCAACTGAATAGTGCGATTTAAAAACCATCTGTGGGCTGCGACCGAAAGTGATATGGGTCACGCAAACGAGAGTTTCACAGCTAAAAGTGGGCACTGGGGTGTTAGTTAGTTTAGACACTGTGAAAGTTATGAATGCCGAGGCCGCAAAGAGACTGGGTGATTTCATTGGAATAACAGATCACGAACGAACATTCGGCTCTAAGGCTATGTTTACATGTACATACAGATCAAAAGCCATCCGCAGCCATCGGAAGCTCAGTTACCTCAGGGTCAAACATACCCACAGATGGCTATTTGCGCACGGATTATTCGTACGCGTACATGCACCCTAAGTGATGAGTCAATGTTGAGAGACGACTACTTTGATGTGAATGAAAATCCTCCCGAACCCAACGGGCTTTCTAACTGCAACTGATTGTGACTGAATTTTATTACGACTGAACCAAAATCACACAAATTGACCCTTGAACACTACATACTTTGGAGTTGTCTTCTCCGTTTGAGCTGGATGACTCATCGGAGCTATCCGGCTTTTTGGCCTTTTTAGCAACCGCCTTCTTCACATGACTGGGCTTCTTGGGTGCAACCTGGGGAAGAAGAAACCAATTGAAAACAAAAGAAAAACAAGACTGAGATACCATAAGGTCTTCTAAGAGAGAATTTTGGTCACAAATTAAAGTGTATCAGCAAAGCCTGTAATTGGTGCACAGTGGCATGATGTGAGGAATCGAGATTTAAATGTTTCTTTTTTAAATACCAGACTGTACTTGCTGGATTGCTGCATTAAGCAAACGAACTAGGCCCACCCAACGCTAAATAGCACTAGTGTTATGCCAGGCATGACTCAAGACCTTTTGCTTCGGGGCGGCTTCAGTTTCAGAATCTGAAGAAGACTCCTCTGAACTAGTGTCTTTTTCAGCTGGTGTTTTCTTCGCCAATGGAGCCCTCTTCTCATTGGGCTTCTTTGCGACAACCTGCAGTGTATTGCATTGGTTTTTTTGGGTATAGATACAGAAGTATGGTTCTGGCAACTGAATCAATCTCGTACTTCATACTACCCTTCTGTTCATTCTGTATCACAGAGCGTGACAATCACACTGATAAAATGCAAAATTTAAAAAAAGCCCTAAGATACCAGTGCTTCCACAGCAGGTAGATCGTAAAATCATTTGGTCATTGGCTTGTGTTGGATATTCAAGAATAATTACCATCTGAAACTTATTCCTCCAAGATTGCTAATCTGGTGTATTTGACTGTGCAAGCTTGCAATGAGTCACACTATTGCCACTATCACTCAATGTGAATTAAATAAGTTTTTTCTTCAATGGGCAGACCATACACAGGCTTGACTAAAAAGTCCACATATTCAGGCGGCAACAGGAGAATTTATGTTGTTTACTGACCAGAAAATGACTCTCCCAGCATCTAAAGCAGATGAGCAAAGCTAAATTAAAGTTTCATTGCGATTGGCACACTGCAACACGCAATAATTACCTTAGCGATAGGCAGATCACATTGGAAAAAATCTCACTTCTGCTCAAGGCTACCAGACAGGAACCAAGAGAACAACGGCTATCAACCGCAGGTCACATGTACACAACCTATTGTTGAAGTGTAAGCGAACTGAAAAACATGATCTCACAATGTACCCTTGATCTCATCTCTTGAAAGATCCTGCTCAAAACCTGCTGCTTCAAATGCCTGATAAGGTATAACACAACACAATGGTGGGCGGAGCTTATACCGGGATCAGATGGGCAGCAATATGCGAGTGGCTTCGGAAGCTACGGCAACTATCCAAGAGAAGTTACAGCCCCATCGATCACATGTTGGGGTACTATGTCACATGCTTGCCGCGCCATATCACTCCCTCACGAATCATTCAGAATCAATCAGTCACACTGCATCAACATTGAGCATGTGTTTCTACAACCCCCCCCCTTTCCTCGCTATTTATTATCATTATGTCACTGTTCACTGTCACCTGTTGTTCCTCTACATTTGTTATTCACAAAGAAAACAGTTACCAACCTGGCCATTCACCCTCACTGAAACTTTTCCATTGGTTTGCATGGGAGATCGGTATCTTTGTATAATCCACATGGTATAATGGGAAGATTCCGGAAACTAGCCTCGATCCAATCAGGATTGTAGTGGTCCAGATTAGATTGTTGTTACACTAGGCTGGACTACGCGTGTCTGAAGCCGCTCAGATTTGTATCTGGTTTTCGTAATTAGCTTCTGGTTTTCTGTCTAATCTTTGGTATGAAAACCCGCATTGCGACTGCTCCTGCGGAGCGCTTCAGACGGGCACATTTTGCTGAAGGAGGGTCTGGCAAAGCCATGGAAAGTCAGCTTCGCCATACCACATACGCTTGCCTGATCCCGGTATTAGCAAGGCCCCGCGTATATCATGTCAACAACTCTTCAGCCGGAGAGTACAAAGAGTTTGACTCGTACCAGCCGTGTTTTAACGACTGTCTAAGGGGAATCCGATGCGACCTCAGATACACTTCATAAGTCAAGACTTATGTGTCCACATCCACAAGCACCTCCGGCCTAGTAACCGAAGTGAGCTTTTTCTCAAAGTGGCTTGCCTATTTCTAACATACCATGTTGTGTAGTGCAGAAAGCCAATCACAATGAAACTTTAAATTTATTCTGCTCATTCGCTAACGCCTGATCTAGCTCTAACTGCTGGGTCGCTATCGATCACTAACTTTATTGCCCACCTCTTCTTCCTCACTTTCCTCCGAGGAGGAGTCCATTGGGTTTGTCACAATCTTCTTCGAAGCCGGACCCAGTGTACTTTTAGCAGCAGTAGCATCAGCAGAAGCGACTACCTTTGTTTTTGGAAATGGTTTCTACAGAAATGATACCACAAGAATATAGGTTTCATTGGCAACAGTAGTTGTTTTTCTATCTATGTTTTCATAGATATACGTTTAGTCTAAATGTGTCAACTTATCTACCCTTAGTGGCTAGGTTCTGCTAACGAGCAGGACAATGCTGTGACACTCAACTCGATGGCGGCACTGGAACTTAGGTCTACATATCGAATTAAATCAAGTTACCTTCTCATCTTCACTATCGGAGCTGGACTCTTCAGATGAGCTCTCCTGACGCTTCACAGACATCAGGGTGGTCGCTGGCTTCTTCAAGGGGGATTTAGAGGGCGAACTAGGCCCCTTCAAATTAGAAGCCGATTTCTACAATGAATCATAATTAGGATAGTGCGAGTGCCTTTTGTCAGTTGCAAGGCATGTCTTCTTTCTACCACACATGTATTGAGTCCTTGACTAAAAGAACAGGATTAAAATCCAACCAAGAGACTATTGTTTCCTCAACATCGAACGGGTAGCCTCAACTTCGAAGGGCACGAAGATCGGGCAATAAGTCATAGTCAAAACCAGTTCAACGACCAGTTCAGCAACCCACCTTGTTGTCTTCGCTCTTGGAACTAGACTCCTCCGATGAACTCTCAGCTGGCTTGAAGGGTGTTGGTTTGGCTGACAACTTCTTACTAGGACTTGTCGGTACTTTGGATGGAGAACTGGGTGTCTTCTGATTTGATAGCGTCTTTTCCTGATACAACCAAGACTATTTGTGTTTCAACACCGGGCAGTCAAAGAAATGATAAGTCTACTTTCATTTCTACGGTGAAGCTAGCTTAAATGCCTATGCAGATGGGACCTAGTAATAAAAATCCACTAAATGTGAAAATCCACCCACCTTAGTATCTGCGCTGTCAGAACTAGACTCTCCAGAAGAGCTGTCTACTGGCTTGACGGATGTAGTTTTTGTTGCTGGCGTTTTACTTGGACTACCAGGAAGTTTGGACGGCCAACTTGGGGTCTTCCCATTAGCTGTGGATTTCTGGAAAAAACATCGTTGTTGAAGGCGTGACAGACAGAGAAACCAAGTCTTGAAACGAGCATGCCAGCACTGGTATGGTATGCCATCACCAACTCACATCGGTTCCATATTGACCCGAGGCAGCGTGTCATAGACTTGCTAACACTTTTATGGCACAATACACTTGCTACCCTCAAAAGGCCTCTAGAGAAATGAGCTGTATAAACTCAACTCACATTTCTGTCCTCACTCTCGGAGCTAGACTCTTCAGAGGAACTTTCTACCGGTTTGGTTTTGGCTGCTGTCTCTGCCTTCTTACTGGGATTCATCGGAGCATTAGCTTCAGGTGTCTATAGAAAAAAATTTCAATATGTTTTCAAGGAGATTCATATACAGCACCAAAGTCTTTTCTGCCAGCTTTATTTAATGAGGTGAATCCAATGTCAATTTACCTTTTGAGCATCGTCATCCGAGCTAGAGACGCTGGAACTACCAGAAGATGATTCTGCAGCCTTAGTGACAGTCTTGGGAGTTGCAGGAGCTTTTGATAGATTGGTC
>Ga0224511_10001627_pt1 | contig 13932 bp, 15 predicted proteins | sample SF_May12_sed_USG_2_FD_169988 | JGI IMG/M metagenome (GOLD analysis project Ga0224511, IMG submission 169988) | Sediment microbial communities from San Francisco Bay, California, United States - SF_May12_sed_USGS_8_1 | ecosystem: Environmental > Aquatic > Marine > Sediment | place: USA...
ATATTCATGTTGCTTAACCCAGGGCATTGATCGGTTTTGCCGGTCCTCGCGTCATAGAGCAAACCGTACGTGAGCAGTTACCTGAAGGTTTCCAGCGCAGTGAATTTTTGCTGGAACATGGTGCTATCGATATGATTGTAGATCGTCGTGATTTGCGTGACCGAATTTCCAGTTTGTGCCTGATGTTATCCAATCGTCCCGCTGTTCAGTCTGCAGGTTAAAAAATAGTTTGTATTTTCACCGTGATTTTACGGTGAAAGCCTTCCATGAGATTTAATAGTCTAAATGCCTGGCTGGACTGGCAGGCAACACTCAATCCTGCAGAAATTGACCTTGGCCTGGAGCGCATTATCGATGTGATGCAGCGCATGGCTCTGGCCAATCAATTTGAATGTCCATTAATCATGGTGGCAGGTACCAATGGCAAAGGTTCAACCGTTAGCCTGCTGGAATCCATGGCGAGTTCTGCGGGTCTCAAGGTGGCCTGTTATACATCACCCCATATCATTCGCTATAATGAACGTATAAAGATCAATGGTGAAGAGATTGATGATGATTCGTTGTGCCAGTCCTTTGAGCGCATAGATCAGGCCAGGGGTGAGATTGCGCTGACTTATTTTGAGTTTGGTACCCTGGCAGCGATTGATCTTTTTATGCGTGCCAAACCTGATATGGTGATCATGGAAATTGGTTTGGGCGGTAGACTGGATGCCGTCAATGTGATGCAGCCAGATGTTTCGGTGATTACTTCCATTGCGATTGATCACATTGACTGGCTGGGTGATAACCGCGAAGACATAGCCAGGGAAAAAGCCGGAATTATGCGTGAGCACAAGCCCACGATTTGTGGTGAGCCTGATGTGCCTGATTCTTTGTTAGAAGTGGCACAAAAAAAATCTACAGAGCTTTTTCAGTTGAATCAGCAATACAAAGTAGAGTCTTTATCTTCCGATGGCTGGTCTTTGCAGAGTCCTTTTGGCAACCTGCAAAATTTACCCAGGCCAGCACTACAGGGTGAATTTCAGCTAGGTAACGCCGCCACCGCCATCATGTCCCTGCAGGCGCTGAAATCCAGCCTGGCTATTAGCGATGATCAAATCAGGCAGGGGTTGCTGAATGCACGTCTTCAGGGACGTTTTGAGATGCTACATGAGCAGCCTTTAGTTATTACCGATGTTGCCCATAACCCGCAGGCAGTGGCTACACTGGTGGCGCAGTGTCAGTCACAGGCTATTGAAGGTTCAACCCGGATAGTTATCGCTATGCTGGCCGACAAGCCGGTTGATGAGGTGCTCTCGCTATTATCACCGATAGCAGATTATTGGTATTCTGCGGGTCTGGAGGACGAGGCCAGAGGTTTATCAGCGCGAATAATGTCAGATAAAATTAAGCATGTATTAAATAAAAATGAGTCGCTTGCTCAGTCCCCTCTGGATGTTAAACTTTGCCCTGAGTTAACCGTAAAAGCCGCCATAGATGCGGCCATGCGAGATGCAGATCCTCAGGATAGAATCGTTATATTAGGCTCATTTTATACTGTTGCAGCGGCGACACATTATTTCTCCTGATTCGGCTGGAGTAACAAAAGAAACATGTTTGGCAATATGGATAAAACACTTCAACAACGTTTGGTTGGTGCCGTGGTACTGGTCGCACTGGCTGTAATTCTGGTGCCAGCATTGCTCGATGGCTCTGGTTATAAATCGCGCCATGATCGCAGTATTGATATTCCAGTTAAGCCCCTGTTACCAACGTTAAAGGAAGTGAAAGAAAAGCCGGTGGCTATTGCGACACCTGCGGATAAGAGGCGGAAGAGGGTTGAACAAAAGAAAAAGGATATTCCCACTAAGCCGATTGAATCATGGGCTTTACAGGTAGGCACCTTTAGCCAGGAAAGCAATGCACTGGCCTTTCGTGATGACTTGCGTAAGCAGGGTTATCTGGCCTATTCGGAAGAGACAGACATTGATGGTAAGACAAGTTACCGGGTACGTATTGGTCCTGAGCTGGAAAAGTCTGAACTTGAAAAAGTAAAAGCTAAGCTAAAAAAAGAGAAGAAGGTGGATGGCTTTATTCTCAAGCATCCATAGCTTTGCTGGTCTGGAAAACAACTATGAGTGAACCATTCAAGTGCGTATAATAATCCCCTTTCTGCAATTCAAGAGTAATACACTATGACAGTCGTTGATGTGATCATTCTTTTCGTGGTCTTGCTGTCTACTTTATTTAGTTTAATGCGTGGTTTTGTTAAAGAAGCTGTTTCTCTGACAACATGGGTTATGGCGATCTGGATAGCAACGACCTTTGCTTCCAGAATGGCGGCAGTTTTTTCAGATAGCATAGAATCTGACGCGGTGCGTCTATCGGTTGGTTTCGGTTTGTTGTTTATCATCACGCTAATGCTCGGCGCCCTGGTCAATGTTCTGGTTGCACATTTCGTGAAAAAAACTGGCCTGTCTGGGGCTGATCGCGTCTTTGGCCTGCTCTTTGGCTTTCTACGCGGTCTGTTGATTATTGTTGTATTTGTCGTTGTTGGTAGCATGACACCATTGCCCGAACAGGAGTGGTGGAAATCATCCAATTTGCTGGGACGCTTTGAAAAACTGAGTTATATGTTGAAACCTTATATTCCGGAAAGTAGCTTGTCCCCCGGAAGGATTACTGAATAATTATGTGTGGTATCGCTGGAATTGTTGGTCATTTGCCTGTCAATATAGATCTGTATGAATCCCTGTCTGTTTTGCAACACCGGGGTCAGGACGCAGCAGGCATTATGACCTGTGAAGATGGACGTTTTTTCATGCGCAAGGGCAATGGTCTGGTACGAGATGTTTTTTTTACTCAGCACATTAAAAAATTGACTGGAAATATGGGCATTGCCCATGTTCGTTATCCGACTGCGGGTTGCTCATCATCGCTGGAAGCACAGCCATTTTATGTCAATTCACCCTATGGTATTGCGCTGGCGCATAACGGTAATCTAACTAATACCGAGTCGCTCAAGGAAGAATTATTTATGGATGACCTGCGTCATCTAAATACAGAATCTGATACCGAAGTTTTGCTCAATGTTTTTGCGCACGAGTTGAATATTCAGGCCAAGCCGGTTTTTGATCACAAAGACATATTCAAGGCAGTAGCGGCGGTACATCGTCGTTGTCGTGGTGGTTATGGTGTTGTTGCCATGATTGTTGGTAAAGGTATATTGGCTTTTCGTGATCCCAATGGAATTCGCCCCATCGTTTATGGCCAGCGTGAAACAGAGGCGGGTATGGAATACATGGTGGCTTCGGAAAGTGTGGCTTTGCAGGCACAGGGTTTTGAACTGGTGCGCGACCTGGCACCGGGTGAAGCTATTTTTATTGATCAGCAATGCAATTTATACAATCAGCAATGTGCAGAAAATCCCAAACTGGTGCCCTGTATTTTTGAGTATGTTTACTTTGCGCGTCCTGATTCTATTATTGACAATGTTTCTGTTTACAAATCACGTTTACGTATGGGACAGAAGCTGGTTAAGAAAATTCTGCGTGAACGCCCCAATCATGATATTGATGTGGTGATCCCCATTCCAGATACCAGCCGAAGCACCGCGCTGGAAGTGGCTTATCACCTGAATGTGAAATATCGTGAAGGTTTTATTAAGAATCGTTATATTGGTCGTACCTTCATTATGCCCGGCCAGCAGGAACGCAAAAAATCAGTGCGCCAGAAATTAAATCCAATCGACCTGGAATTTGCTGGTAAAAATGTTCTTCTGGTGGATGATTCCATTGTTAGAGGCACGACATCAAAACAAATTATTCAGATGGCACGTGAAGCGGGTGCAAATAAGGTTTATATGGCCTCAGCCGCGCCACCTGTTCGTCATCCTAATGTTTATGGTATTGATATGCCGGCGTCAGATGAATTTGTTGCGCACAACAGAACGGTTGAACAAATAGCAGAAGTGATTGGCGCGGACTGGTTAATTTATCAGGATCTGGATGATTTGATTGAAGCGGTGAAAAAGGGTAATAAAGAACTAAAAGATTTTGATTGCTCATGCTTTAATGGTGAGTATGTGACCAATGATGTTGATGGCGATTATTTCCGTCGGTTGCAGGATAAGCGTAATGATGCGGCCAAGAATGGTTCGGAAGATGAAAGATCATCAGAGACTGTTGAACTGTAAATTATAGTTTTGATTAAGATTAAGTTGTAAATCAGGATAAAGTTACTTTGAAAGATGCAATATGAGTAGTATTCGAATGTTTCCCCGTCGTTCTGTTGACTTCAGTGTTAACGTCACTTTGCCCAATCATAAAAACCGAGTTTTTAAAGCTAAAAACATCAGTCAGGGTGGTTTCTACCTTGTTACAGAAGATGCTGAACAGCTGCTTATGGGCGAGTTATTGCATATCAATGTAGACAAAGAGCTTTGTGTTGATGAAGTAACTTTTCCTCAAGATGCTAGGGTTGTTCGTAAGGGTGAAAATGGTTTTGGTCTGTCGTTTGTTGGAATGGAAGATTGATTAAGAACTGATAATTTTTATTTCTGTTTCAGCAGTTCGTTTGTCAATTTCAAAACACATTTCACAATAAGTATTTTCTGGCATGGGGTCATCGCCGCAGCCACAACAAATGACAATCTCAGTAAAGAAAATCCCCACCACTACCTGAATACTCTCAGTTTTATCATGCACACGTAATACCGTTGCGGTGATTGCTTCATCACCAACATAACCGCCCTGATTTGTGCCTTGATCTAAAGGTAATAACTTCCTGTCACAGTGCTCAATTTCATTTTTTAGAATTTGTGAGAACTCTTTGCTGGGGTAACATTTGAGTGAATCTGAAAATTTGATCATGTGCTGAATTCTGTGGCACAAATAATGGAATGACAAGCATTGATTAACACGCTGACTATGTAATACTAATCGCCATAGATTTATTACACAGGCAGAGCAATGAATTCCATACACGTCAGCATTAAAGATCAATCTCTGACTTTACTTGATGAGGCCGGCCAGGTTTTGCACAGTTATCCAGTTTCAACATCAAAGTATGGAACTGGTTCGCAGAATGGCAGCAATAAAACACCGTTAGGCTTACATCGCATCAAGGATAAAATTGGTGGCGCCATGCCCATCAATGAAGTCTTTATTGGACGATTGCCACATGGCAGTCTGGAAGAATGTATCGAACGTGGTGTCGAGTTGCCCGAAGATGTAATTACCAGTCGAATTATGTGGCTGGAAGGCATGCAGCCGGGAAAAAATCAGGGTGGTTATGTAGACACCTATCAGCGATACATATACATTCATGGTACCAGCGATGAAGATCAGATTGGTCAGCCGGTATCCATGGGTTGTATTCGGATGTTGAACGCGGATGTGGTGGAGTTATATAGACTGGTCGAATCCGGCACCGAAGTGATGATTGAGGAATAAAAAAGAAATGAGTGATTTTAAAGACAGCGAAGATTATGGTTTTGCTACACGTGCGGTACGTGCCGGGCAGACGCGTACCCATGAAGGCGAGCACGGAGAAGTCATCTTCCCGACATCGAGTTTTGTATTTGGCTCAGCCGCTGAAGCCGCAGCGCGATTTTCGGGTGAACAGCCAGGTAACATTTACTCACGCTTTACCAATCCAACGGTACGCACCTTTGAAGAACGTCTGGCTGCATTAGAAGGTGCAGAGTGTTGTGTCGCTACCGCTTCGGGCATGTCAGCAATTACCGCTACGTTTATTGGTTTATTGAGTGCCGGTGATCACATCGTTTCATCGCGCAGTATTTTTGGCACAACCACAGTTCTGCTCACAAACTTCATGGCTAAACTGGATATTGCCACCACCTTTGTCGACCTGTCAGATTTAGATGCATGGGAAGCGGCGATCACACCACAAACAAAATTACTGTTTCTGGAAACGCCATCGAATCCATTACTGGATTTAGTCGACATTGCGGCACTGGCAGAAATTGCCCATCGCAAAGGCTGTCTGCTGGCCGTGGATAATTGTTTGTGCACTCCAGCGCTACAGCAGCCGATAGCACTAGGTGCAGATATCGTTATTCACTCCGCCACCAAATATATCGATGGGCAAGGTCGTTGTATGGGTGGTGCGGTCTGTGGAAGTAAAGAAGTGGTCGGTGAAGGTGTTTATGCTTTTTTACGATCAGCAGGCCCAACCCTGAGTACCTTCAATGCCTGGGTGTTTTTGAAAGGTCTGGAAACATTAGAGTTACGTATGAAAGCACATTGCGAAAATGCTCAGGCATTAGCGGAATGGCTGGAACAACAACCCGCAGTGAAATGTGTTTATTATCCTGGCCTGAAAAGTCATCCTCAATATGAGTTAGCCAAAAAACAACAAACGGGTTTTGGCGGTATCGTTTCCTTTGAATTAAACGGTGGCAAGGATGAAGGCTGGAAGTTGATTGATGCCACGCAGATGGTTTCGATTACCGCGAACCTGGGTGATACCAAAACCACGATTACGCATCCAGCGACGACTACGCATGGGCGTTTAACGCCAGAGCAAAGAAAGGAAGCTGGGATTTCAGATGGTTTGATTCGAGTTGCAGTGGGTTTGGAAAGTATTGAGGATATTAAGGCGGATTTAGCGAGGGGAATGTAACTCTACGTTTGTCATCTCGAACGCATGTGAGAGATCTCAGCTTTTTCTTCCAGTTACCCTAATCTGTTATTTCAGTGGTAGTGGGTAGTCGAACCCACGGTCGAGTCACTCTTTTGTCAACAGCAACAAAAGAGTAACCAGAAAAATGCTGCCCGTAACATCTTGCCCTACGGGTTCCCGAGCCATGTAACTTTGCCAACGCGCCCGTTTCGACTCGCAAATCGGAACTCCCCCAGTTTTGAACACATCTAATTTTAAAACTATTAGAGGTGTTACATGTTTTGTTTTAGCATTTGTTATTAGTTGGAAATAGTGCGGTTACCGTAATGTTTTTAATTTGACTTGTTTCTGGTATGCAAAGATTTTTATCTTATATAAAGATTAAGTCCAGCCTGTTCTATGGCATTGTTGAATAATGATCGAATCTCGTCGGATTTTTCCATCAACAATGCTTGATCAAGTAGTTGTTTTGCCTGTTTCTGGGAGAAAGAACGAATCATCATTTTTACTCGCAGCAAGTTACCTGCACTCATACTAATGCTATCAACACCCATGCCTATAAGCGCTAGGGCTGAAGTAGGGGAGCCTGCCATCTCGCCGCAGACGCTGACAGTTTTTCTGTTTATGTGAGCAGCGGTTACGATTTGTTGAATGGCATTTAAAACTGAAGGGTGCAGGCAATCGTAAAGTTCTGCTACCTGTTTGTTGTTTCTGTCAACTGCTAGCAAATACTGGGTAAGGTCGTTACTGCCAATAGAAAAAAAGTCAACACGTTTGGCGAGAGCATTCATTTGATAAACGGCTGATGGTACTTCTATCATTATTCCAATAGTGGGATAAGGCACATTAATACCTTCGTTGCACAGTTCTTCGTGCGCTTTTTTTATTAACTTGATAGCTTCGTCAACTTCGCTGACGTCGCTAATCATGGGTAGCATTAATCGCAGATTGTTATCGTATTTGTTCGATTTTAATATGGCCCGAATTTGTGTCAGAAATATTTCTGGATGGTCGAGCATGATGCGTATGCCACGCCAGCCAAGGAAGGGGTTTTCTTCTGCGATTGGGAAGTAAGGCAGTGCTTTGTCACCACCGATATCCAGTGTGCGGAAAGTGACCGGGCGCGGTGAGAATCTTTTTAATATCTGGTGATATATTTTTTCCTGCTCGTCCTCGCTAGGAAAGCCATCACGGATGAGGAAGGGTATTTCGGTGCGGTACAGACCAACCCCTTCGGCACCACTTTTTAATGAGGGTGAGATATCTTCTAGCAACCCGGTATTTACGTACAATGGAACATGGATGCCGTCCAGCGTTTCAGAAGGTTTGTCGATGAGCTCTTTCAGTTCGTCGTTGAGTGATTTTTCTTCTTTGATTAAACGATTGAATTCGTCGAGAAGCTGTTTTGATGGTTTAACATGAATTTGCCCACTGTAGCCATCGACAACAATTTGCTGTCCCTTAAGTTTAGTTACTGGCAAATCATCCACACCCATTACAGAAGGAATACCCAGGGCATTGGCAAGGATGGCAACGTGTGAGGATGCGGAACCCTGGGTTGAAACAATACCTGCCAGGTAGTGCAGCGGGACTTCAGAAAATTGGGAAACGCTAATCTCTTCGCCAATTAAAATGACGGGTTCCATGACTGTCTGGTTACTGGTTTTCTGTTCCTGCAAATGCGTGAGTATGCGCTGCCCGAGGTCTTTGATATCTGCAGCACGTTCACGTAGATAAGCATCCTCCATGGCAGTGAACTGTTTAACGTGATCATTGATGGTTTCACGCAACGCGCCTTGCGCCCACTGGCCTGATTGTATGCGCGCAATCACCACATCAATGAGCGTCTCGCTTCTTAGCATCAGGCAGAAGGCATCAAACAAAGCCAGCTCTTCACTGGACAGTGTGTCTGCCATACGTTCAGAAAGATCCTGATATTCCTGTTCTACTTTTGCTACAGCGGTATTGAAAGCAGCTATTTGAGATTCTATTTCATGAGACTCAATACTATTATCGGGCACGGCGTCCAGATTCGCTGGTGGATAAGCAATTAGCGCCTCTCCCCTGGCAATGCCCAACGAGCCGCTTATACCCCTGAGACTGAATGAACTGTCATCAGGTTCTTCGAGCAAGCGGGTCAGCTCACCCATCTTTTGAGCATGGGAAATGGCACCCGCAAGCTGCGCGGCCAGCGTTACCAGAAATGTTTCATCGGCAGCAGAAAAACGTCTTTGCTGAGTTTGCCGCACGACGATTACGCCAAGGGCACTGCGGTGCTGAATAATGGGTACGCCTAAAAAACCATGAAATGCAATCTCATCTGTTTCAGTGACAAAACAATAGCTGGGATGCGTATGCGCATTCTCAATATTGACCGGTTCAGTCTGGTTTAGGACCAGACCAACCAGTCCCTGATTCGTTTTGAATTTTATCTTGCCGACTGCTTTCTGGTTATAGCCATCACTCGCCATCAGTACCAGCTGGTCGGTCTTGTCATCAAGAAAATAGACTGACACAGCATCGGCCTGCATGAACTGTTTCGTGCTTTTGACTATGATTTCCAGAGCCTGCTCCAGCCCGGACGCATCATTAACATCCTGAATAATCTTTCTCAGAGTACCAAACATTCTATTTATCATTAGTGATTTTGTCGTGGCAAGCTTATACCATGTCCGTACAGAATACGGAATTTCTATTTCATGTAGAAATAAAAAACCCCGGTACGAAAACCGGGGCTTAATCAGACTCTTATTCTGCTCATTACCTGAGCTGTTTTAACTGTTATTCAGTTGCCTGCTCGCCTTCCTGAGATGTTGCATAGCTATTTACACATTCTGCTACAAATTCTTCTTTTTCTACGTTATCATCCTCTATGCCTGCTAATGCGGCTTGCTCGATGCAGTAGGCTTGCACATCGTCTTCATTGCTGGACTCACCGTGGACTGGGCTGAATAGTGTGGCCAAAGATAAAATTGCTAATAATTGCATAAGTTTCATATATTGCTCCTGTAAGAAAAAATCATTTTAATTAGTTCTGTTATGACGCTAATTCAGCGGCAGGACGCAATTTTCATGTCATTTAGTATTACAGGTAAAGATAATTAAATTGCATGTCACGATCCAAGTTTTCGATTAATATACGCACTGATATGTACAGCTTGAGACTGGTTTAATCCGTCTTTTTTTTTACAAATGGGTATTGAGTGAATGGATATTGGCTTACTAAAAGCTTTTCTTGAAGTTAATCGCACCCGGCATTTTGGTCATGCGGCAGATAATCTTTTCTTAAGCCAGTCTGCTGTGAGTGCACGTATCAGACAGCTTGAAGATGAGCTTGGTATACGATTGTTTACACGCGATCGAAACAATATTGAACTGACCTGCGCCGGTAAAAAATTTCTTGTCTATGCCGAGAATATTCTTAATACCTGGAACAGGGCAAGACAGGAAATCGCCGTACCCGAAGGTGTGAGTACCTTATTACACGTTGCCGCCTTGCCCAGCATCTGGGACATCTTTCTCGAAAGCTGGTTGGCATGGATTCACAAAACTGATTCAACCACGGCGCTCCAGGCATCGGTAATGAGAACCGATGCGCTGACGCGTAGTATTCTTGATGGAACGCTGGACCTGGGTTTTGTGCTTGATCCACCCAAGACGCCGCAACTGCTCGTTAAGGAACTAGTTCCCGTACCCCTGATTATGGTTTCGTCAAAACAGGGAGTAAGCGCAGAGCAGGCGGTAGGTCAGGATTATATCTTGGTCGACTGGGGCACCTCTTTTAACATGTTTCATGTCAGGCAGTTTCCAGATCTGGCACCATCGATGCTAAGAGCCGGTGTTGGCAGGCTTGCGCTGAGTTTCCTTAACGAGTGCGGGGGGTCTGCCTATTTACCTGAAGCCATGGTTGTTGAACAACTGGGTATAAGCCTGTTCAGGGTTGAGGATGCCCCCGTGGTTAATAAAGATGCCTATGCGATTTATGCGCAGTCCAGTGTTAAGAAAGAGATCATCGAGCAGGTTTTAACCTGGTTTGATAAAAGCTAAATTCAGTAATAATCGTCTTTCAGCATGCGCTCCAGTTCGCGATCCTCTTTAAGCTGTTCAAGCCGACGACGGGCATCCATCTTCGCCTTTAGCGATGTTTCTTTAGTTTCTATTTCTAGCTGTTCGTCCAGTGAATTATCTTCTTCCTCATCATCAATTTCGTCAGACATAAATTGTTATCTCGTAAATAAATTTGGTTGATTAAAATTAGTGGCCCGTAATATTTATTCGGGGATATCGGTTATGAATAAAAATAATTTTTATCATTAAGACTCGAATCCTTAATTATTGTGCCAGGTAAATTTGTTCACTATATATGTAGTCATTAGTAGTATCACGGAGTAAAACTTCGTGTTCGTTATCTGTAGAAAGTAATCTGAAATTTCGTTTCTGCAATAAGTGTTTCATTTTTTCTGAAGCCTGGGTGCAACGAGCATAGATATCGAAATTTAGATGTCTATTGAGCATCTCATCTAGAATTAGATTGCCATAGCCACAGTTCTGGTATTGTTTTATAACCGAGATTGCGTATAACTCGACACCATCGTGATTTAGAGATGCGTCCGACATGATCAAAACAGCAATACGCTTACCATCCAGTGTATAAATTGATGCCTGTGCTCGTCGATTATCAAGCAATAGCTGACGACCAATCACAGACTGAATTTCTTTCTTCATTTGTTTAACAACGGCAGCGTTTTCTGCGTTGAATGAATAATGCCCTTTTCTTGCACCAGAAAGAATGCAACGATAAATGAAGGCAAGATCGCTAATATTGGCCGTGTGTTTTTCGAGTCGCATGATAGACAAAAGCTCCAGACCTGAAGGATGCTAGTGAAGCTGTTTCTGTGAGTCCATCAATATAAAATGATCGTTACGATTAAATTTTTTGATTGACTATGAGTCTGTGGTTTAGGTGTCAGGAAGGTGTTTTGATTTCAATTGACGGCAATTTTTATTCCAAAAAACAAATAGTTAGAATCTGTTTTGATTTGTGTTTTGCCAGATGTCATTTCTCCCCCGATTTTTGTTGAATGTTTTTTGTTCACATAGCGCTTGCTTTTCCGTCATCTGTAATTAAAATGCCCAGCTCCTAAATTATACTCAGAGTATTTATGGTTCCCGAACTGTAGCGTTGTTTCCAGCCTCTCCCAGGTTTGTAAGCAGCGCGTCATTTAAGCTTTAAACCTGTCTTTACTAAGAGGAGACATCGTATGCATTTGGCTACACCTGTAGAGGTGGAACTGGAAGATCCCACCGTGAAAGTGGGCCGTTGGAACGACCAGGAAACTGGCGTACTGGCGGCCCAGCAAAATCAACTGGATGATGAAGCAAAAGACCACTTTATTCAGCGCAATGGCGTTGAGTTTGCGGGCACACACCTTCTGTTAGATCTGTACGGCGCTGATCACCTTGATGATATTGCCCGTATCGAACAGACTATGCGTGATATTGTTACCGCCTGTGGTGCAACCCTGCTGCATATCCACCTGCATCATTTTAGTCCCAGTGGTGGCGTTTCTGGTGTTGCTGTATTGTCTGAATCTCATATCAGCGTACATACCTGGCCAGAACGCGACTATGCTGCTTTTGATGTCTTTATGTGCGGCGATGCCCAGCCAGAAAATGCGGTGCCTGTGTTGAAGCGGGCTTTTTATCCACATCGTATTGAAGTCTGCGAGGAGCTACGCGGACGAGTTGCTAAATGAAAACCTATACCGAAACGCTCTACGATTCCTACGGACAGGAATTTGCCGTTGACAAGGTTTATTTCGAAAATAAGACCGATCACCAGCATCTGATTATTTTCGAAAATGCCAAATTCGGCCGGGTGATGGCGCTGGATGGCATTATCCAGACCACCGAAGCAGACGAATTTATCTACCATGAAATGCTCACTCATGTGCCCCTGATGGCGCACGGCAATGTCAAACGCGTACTGATTATCGGTGGCGGTGATGGTGGCATGCTGCGCGAAGTGTGTAAGCATGACTCAGTCGAACATATCACCCAGGTTGAGATTGATGGTCAGGTGGTAGAGATGTGCAAGCAGTACCTGCCCAATCACAGCGCGGGTGCTTATGATGATCCACGCGTTAATATTGTGATCGATGATGGCATCAACTTTGTGCGCGAATGCGAAGATCGCTTTGACGTGATTATCTCGGACAGCACTGATCCGATCGGCCCCGGTGATGTTTTGTTTACTTCGGTTTTTTATGAAAACTGTAAGAGGTGCTTAAACGAAGGAGGCATACTGGTGACGCAAAATGGTGTTGCCTATATGCAGCTAGATGAAGTCACCACTACGGCTAAACGTTTGCAGCCTTACTTTGCAGATCGTTCATTTTATTGTGCCGCGGTGCCGACTTATATTGGTGGCGTTATGACCTTTGCATGGGCGACCGATAATCTGGTTTTACGTCAGTTAATAACTGAGGATATTTCAAGGCGTTTCGAGGCGGCCAATATAAAATGCCGTTACTATAATCCAGCTATCCACGTAGCCAGTTTTGCTTTGCCGCAGTATATTCTGGACGCCCTTGAAGCAAACGCATAAGGTTGAATAGCTTATGAATCGTATCACCATTGAATCGACAGACAGGGCTGAATTTTATCAGCAGATGGTGCAGCAGCATGGTTCGCCGCTGCTGCTGCTCGACTGTGATCAGCTGGTCAATCAGTATAGTGCTTTAACTGAGGCATTGCCGGGTGTCGGGCTTTACTATGCGATCAAGGCGCTGCCGCATCCAGCTGCGATTCAAACGCTGGATGCGCTGGGCGCCGGTTTTGATATCGCCAGTAGTGGTGAAATTGAACTGCTGAGAGAACAGGGTGCACGTGCCCGGCAGACCATTCATACCCACCCGATTAAACGTGATGATGATATTCGTGATGCGTTGCGTTTTGGTTGCACTACTTTTGTCGTTGATAACGTCTGGGAGCTGGAAAAATTTGTAGACTACCGTCATCGTGTCGGTTTGCTGGTACGTGTCAGTTTTCCCAACCCGAATACGCCGATTGATCTGTCGCGCAAATTCGGCTGTCGTGAAGATGAAGTTTCTCTCATAATCCAAAAGGCACAGTCCCTTGGCCTGCATGTAAAAGGCCTGTCATTCCATGCAGGTTCTCAGTGCCCGGATTCCAGTAATCATGTTCATGCAATCGAGCGCTGTACTGAAATCATTGATGACATATTCCAAAGCTCGGGCAAGTTGTTATCCGTGCTGGATATTGGTGGCGGCTTTCCGGTTGAATATA
>Ga0224511_10001628_pt1 | contig 13931 bp, 5 predicted proteins | sample SF_May12_sed_USG_2_FD_169988 | JGI IMG/M metagenome (GOLD analysis project Ga0224511, IMG submission 169988) | Sediment microbial communities from San Francisco Bay, California, United States - SF_May12_sed_USGS_8_1 | ecosystem: Environmental > Aquatic > Marine > Sediment | place: USA...
CCAGGACCATTTTATCGTGACGTCACACCTTCGCGACAAAAAACTGCCTTCATGTAAGACATCTAGACGGGTCGTCGGTCGCCACGGAAGAAACATTTCTTCGAGAACTGTATGCCGCCGCCTTAAACAACTGCGTGGAATGGCTGCAAGATGTCCGTATGCGGGTAAGTTTGGTTAAATTCTCTTTATGATCAAATTTTGTGATGGCAATATTTTATTAACAATACAAATGAGAACTAGGCTGTGATATTTACCCTTTAATACGGATTTATTTTACAGGAATTGTACTAAATCGCTGACACAGGAATGCACGATTGAATTGGGCTCGTGCACATGTCCGCGACACACGTGCGCAGTGGGCGAATGTTCTTTTTACGGACAAGAAGAGATTTCGTCTCCATGGAAACGACAGTCGGACGCGGGTTTACAGGAGGCGCGGTGAGCGTTTTTACAAACCCCTGCGTGGTCGAGCGCGATTTACAAGGCGGCGGTTCATTAATGGTCTGGGCTGGTGTATCGCTCCACAACAAAACAGACATTGTTTTCGTGGACGCGATTTAAACGCTGAACGCTATCAAGAAGAAATTCTCCAGCCTTACGTTCTGCCGTTGGCCCGTGCAAATCGCGGATTTACCCTTGTTTATGACGGCGCCACGTGTCATACTGAACGGACAACAAGAACATTTCTTGGAAATAACCGCGTCAACACCTTAGCATGGCCAGCAAAGTCCCCTGACTTGAACGTTATTGAGCATGTATGGGATCAGCTCCAGCGCCGCGTCCGGAAGAACGGCCCTCTGCCCGTCACGCGTCATGAGCTGCGACAACTTATCGAGAGAGAATGGAATTTGCCTCAAGCATTTCTTAGAAATTACGTTATGTCTATGCAGAGTCGTTGTCGAGCAGTAAATACTGCAAACGGAGGACACACACGGTATTAACATTTTGTTTTAACGTGTGATATTTGTTATCAGGGTTATGTTGCCTGATTGAGTAATTTCTGTTATGTTTTGTTTTTGAGAAATAATTTTTGCTATCTGAAAAAAAACTTTTTTGTCATTTTAATTCATACAAAAATAATATGTGATTTAGTTAAACGGTTAAAAATAACTCAATAATAATAACTCACAGCGGTATACTTAGTTACTATCATGTGAATGAACGGGACATTCAGTGTATCGATCGAAATCAATTACATTGTTCTGAAATAAAACTCATTTATTTTTAATGAATTTTTAGAGTTTCATCTCTACACATATTTTTTTGCACGAATATTATTTATTTTATTTACCCTCTTTACAAAAATGTTATTTTAAATAATATTTATTTAATAACCGGTGTGTAAAAAATGCTTTTTTAAGGGAGGTCGAATCTAAAATTATCTTGAGAAACTTTATACAAATTAAAAATAATATTGCACGGTCGGTCGTTGAGAACAATCATAGCCCAAATTACAAAGTTTCATGTGGTTTAAGTCAGATTAAAAGGTAAAAAATAGTTTTTGTCAACTTCACCTCTCGGAATGCGGACAATTCCAATTTTCAGAACACCGCTTTATTCACTTCCTGTATGAATATTTTGAATATTATGTGTTCCTTTGTTAAACAATAATCGATTTTAAATTATAAACCAGTTGTTGACTCACTTCTAAAGTGAAATGTTTTTTCATGGGGAAAAGTTCAATTTTCGAATTAAAATAAGATAAGATATGCGTTTCGTATCAAACTTTTACGTAATTGCAGTTGTTTAGATACGTATTCAATATACATGTTCTGAATATTTCATAAAGATATCTTTTGAAACAGAAAAGTTATAAGCATTTATATAGTGGTATACTTAGAAGTGTCCACAAGTATACGAACATATATTATTGTAAGTATTATAATTATGTTGAAAATATCACTCGCTATAAACGAGACCATTTTCGGTGCATGCTATGACTAGTTCAGTATTTATGCAATTATATGGCAAAATCATTGATTGTAGAACATTATAAAGTTGACTGGTCGCAAGGAGCAAGGAATGCAAAACGTTAAATTCTATAGGGCTGCGATTATCGTTATTTCATTTAAAGGCAGTTTATAAGAGGTTTGGTTCGATCTTCGCTACTTCAGTCTATAAATCAAATGGTTATCCGGGGTACCTTTCCGAACCAATAATGATGGATGTCGTGCCTTGACAAAAATGTCCTGCGTCTTGTATTTTTAGAGTTTTCTTCAAATAATGTAAGATGACTTATACCAATTTTAGTTGGTTGGTGTAATTTATGACATTTTACACATACATGTTATAATTTTGCGTTCGTGACGTTAACAACGTTCTGGTTAATACTTAAAGTAGCAGTAATATAATGTTCCAGAACATATTCGGACAGGGTTACGTTTGGCTAGCGTGATCTGAAAATGACATTCGAGCCTACGAATGGCTATCGTAACTGTGAGAAGAGGTTCCATATAATGTTTGATTAACGTAGCCTGAATAAAACTTACCAGTTTACGTTTTCCTATAATGCGTTTAAGATTCTCCAATAGCTTAGCGACCAACTTATCACGATTATCCCGTGTCTTATAGAAAATGTCTTCCGCTTGCTTCCTCATGACATCACAGAAATTTGGTCCGACCAATGACTCGTCATCACTGAAGACAAAATTTACATTTTGCATACAAAACATTTATCAAAGCAAATTAAAGTACATTTGATGTTTTGTCGTCAACAGCTTGCTTACACCCTTATGTAAACATGGCTTTTTTTATTTGCTTATTATACACACACGAACTTTGGAGTCACGAACCACTACAATTAAATGCAGTCTATAAAACACGTTTTACCCAACATTATTAAAACATCAAAAGGTTAAACAACACAAAACAATACATATGACGGCAAATGATAAACCATCGTTGGAAGCCACATCTTGTCAACTAACTGATGTTTGTATCAAGCATAGGTTTAAATTTTAACAAAAAAGATAGTGTTTAATTTAATATGGGTATATTGTCAACAGAATGAAAAGGCGCACGTTCTTTGTGTTAGTCAATGGAATATTATTGGCGGGCTCGTATAATTATCAATGTGTATCTTTGTGTTTCCTGTTTCTTTACAAAATCAATATTCTGTGTATCGTCTGAACCAAATTGCAAATAAAATATGATTGTGCCTTTACAAAATGTGTAGGATATTATAAAATATGTAATAAGCTATATTAAAACGATAAGGTGACTTAATATACAAAACAGTAAAACACACAGACAGATAAACAAAAATAAGGGGTGAAAAAATGCTCTTGTCTTATTATACACATAATTTGAATTTTCTACTTATTTGGATTCTTGGAGAGGTTGTATGCGGCAGCGATGAAGTCAGCGGCACCGCCGGAGCCCTCGAGCACGAGGACAGGGATATTTTTCTCCACAGCCAGATTGACGGTCCTCATTGAGCCTTCCCCACCCTCTACCACTAGCTGAACCATCGGCAAATTCACACCTGTATGACAGTTTATTGTTGTTGTTATTATTACTATTATTATTATTATTATTATTATTATTATTATTATTATTATTATTATTATTATTATTATTATTATTATTTATTTATTTATTTATTTATGTAGTTGTTGTTGTTGTTGATGATGATGATAATGTTGTTGTTGTTGTTGTTGCTGCTGCTGCTGCTGCTGTTTCTGCTGTTGCTGCTGCTGCTGCTGTTGTTGGTGGTGGTGGTGTTGGCGGTGGTGTTGTTGTAGCTGTTGTAGTTGTTGATTGTTTGTAAAACAATTCAGACTAAGTCAGACAGGTAAAAAAGGGACCACATAATGACCAGATGTTAAAGTAAGCAATGCCTATCTGATATAGGGTAAGGTACACGAGTGATTGCTATGTAGTTTTCCCGTGCAGTGATTTACTTTTGTGAACTATTGAATATATCTGGATGAATTATCGCTAGTGTGACTTATAAGACCGCAAGGAACGCAATTGCAGCATACAGGTAGTAAACTCACAACGAAAACATGCGACCGAAGTGACCTTGGTACAAGCAACAACTCAAAATAACGACAAAAATATTTCAAGTCAGTCGAAATTAATTTAACTTGAAAACAAATAAGATGGGAAAATGAGTTTGTTTTAAAAACACATTTTTGATACATAAGTTGTGTGCTTTAAAAACGTTGTGCACCAAGAGGTCAACGACGACCGTTTGAAATACACAGGCACACTATTTAAGACCTAGAAGCTTAGACAAAGCAGTTAAACTATTTCGAGTTTGTAAATAGTAGGAATCATCGGAGAATATGCGATGGAAAAAGTGCTTTCACTTGCATGCTAATTTGTGAATATTGATTTCCACCGGAAAGGCTATTCATCGCAGAATCGGGCACTTTAAGAACCCTAGCGCCAACGAGACATTCCAGCAACATCTGGAGATGTTTCGTCTGTCAATAACATATAAAGCAGATGCAGATGACTAGCTGGAATCCCGTTCGGAATATCACGAGGTCTGAGCTGTTGGGAGTAAATTCCAAACTTCGGTTCATTTCTCTGTTTGGGACGGTGTAAAGCTTAAACTATTGGCGGATATTATAGAAGGTGGACAAAAGCTCGCCCACAAATAGTGCTACTGGTACGCGACCTTAAACTCTTATGGTCCTCCTGAGTACAACGATACTAATGAGAAACGGCTACGCTAAAGAATGCAAGAGCACAATTATTCCTCATTCAAACAATATTATCGTTTCACTTGCAGACACAATAACAAATACAGCCGTTTGAGCACATGCAACGCTTACCCGGCACCTTGAAAACAGACCATAATCAACCACCGTGGTGACGTTTTCGACCAAGCTATTGACATGGACACACAGCCTACACGTCACTGTTGGGAGAGATCCGTTTGTTCACATAGATTTTCGTGTAAAAATTAAATTCGTCAAATAATTCGCTATTTAGTAAAATTCTTAACTAATTTGATCGAATTATATGTTATTCGATAGAGCACATTAACTGGTATCATTCTTAGTTCATTTCGACTGCCACACAATTACGTTTATTCATACGACTGTCAAATATCTAATATATTTAGATATAATGTAATGAGAATAAAATATATCTTCACATTTTCAGCGAAATTTGAATTAAAATTAAGTATTTATCCACGTAAAAAACTTTCCGTTTCTGTAAAACATCGAAACGAAACGGACATACGCGGTGAAATTCGCATTCCTTGTTGAGCGAAACTAAACTGATCGGTCATCTGTTTGGCGGATTGTTAACGGAAGCTTTACGGAGCAGTGTTATTGCGGCCTTAGGGTTCATTACATGTAAATAACTACTGTTAATTCCAGCGAAATTTATTTTTTTCTATTGTGATTGGACTGAGAAGTATTCTTAATTATTTTATTGTATGTCACGGTAATTTTATATTTTTTTTACGGTCAAGTTTCCGGCAGAGAATAGCTTTTTTTCTTTTGCCCACCTTCGTATAAATGCAATATCCTGTATGCCAAGTGAGCGATTTCTAACCATGATGATAAAGCTAAAACAAATATTTATAAAACAATTCATTGCGATCAATAAGAGAGGTGTTTCGTTATATAATTATTGAATATGTCTGCATCAAACATCTTCCTCAAAGATGAAAGTCTTACACTAAATTCATTTTTAATCGAGTAGTTGTATTATGCATGTTCTGAGGAAAAAAAACGTTTACCTCTTCATTCAGACTAGTTTGATTTTAAACAGATTTTAATGAAGTCTACATCTTTTTAACAAAAAAAGACTTAAGTTAATTTTATCTTATTCAACTGATAAAAAGTACGGACATATATGTATAATGGATCATAATTTTCTGAAATGTATACATGTATGTGTAATATAAAATTCAAAATTACTGTAACGTGTATAATGTAATGCCTTTTCAAATGGAATGGTCATTTTATTATTGCATTAATAAATGCAATCAACCTATCCTGGCAGTGACCCTAGACCAGAGCACACAAGACTAACGGTTTAACGACTTTTGAAGAAAACCTCATGATGACCATATACCATAAATGAACGCCCAAGACGGTCAGGTTTAAGGCAAGAAGATTATTGAAAATTTTATATTCAGAACATTTTCTGAAACAAGGATTCGTACTAGTAACTGCATCAAATCAAGCCATGCAGTAAAGGATGGGACGTGACCGCGTGAAGCATGGTGACACACGATAAACAAAAACCAGTCATAATAGGTGGCCCTATGCACTTGCTACACCAAAGAATCTGATCTCGGCTGGTGTTTAAAGCTTGTGTGGCGGCTGTAAAGTGTTTCCCCGTACTACTCAAGTGTGTAGTAATATTTTTTGTCATCTGGGATCAGGGATTGTAAGTTGTTTACATTTGAAACTAGTGTTTCGCTCATGCGCTGGGGGGGGGCGTAGGTAGTAACATCTTCCGTTGAATCCGTGTCTGCTTATTTATCTATGCAGGCTATGCTTCCTAAGTTTGTTTGCTCTTTCTATGTGCAATAAGATATGTAATACATTGTAGTATCAATATCCGAAGTCTGCGATTTGTGAGTATAATTCAGTATAGGATTATAACATAACATTTTCAAATGTAATGAATAAAATTAAATCACTGGGTTTTTTCTTTATTACAAATTACAAAAGTTGTAAAATTGTTTTAATAGTAATTACCCCAAGACTTAACATCTTCGCCCTTTTCGTTCAATTCAGTGAAGCCAATCTTCACCTTCTTCGATATGTAGCTTTCAAGTTGTAATTGGAACTTTACTAGAGAATTGGAAGCTTGTTTATTCACTGTCCCGTCGTCAACCAAGAGAAAGTGTGTGTGATTATGGTCGAGGCTGATGGCACCATCGGGGCTTGTATTATTCTCCTTTGTATAGCAAGCGGGCCACACCTAGGCAACAAGAAACAACAAATTAAACATGAAAAGAAATGCAATGTTAGTATTAAATTGAGGTTAAACATATCAAGTAAGGCTTAGAAATTATAAATTAACGGCTGCATAATTTAATGTGTTTGCCAACTAGAGCTTTGTCACAAAATGTGACTCAAATACCACCGCTGCTATTTTGACACAACTTTCAAGGGCACATAACTAATTCGCAGTTAAATTGGCTTTATGTGTGTTATGCGCATCTACTCTTCACGAGGATTGAATTTCTGGAATATCATTCCAATTGCACAAAAAATGTGGACGAGGTTTGTTCCAAATTTTTATAACATTATACCGTGACGAACCAAAAGCCGACTTGCCGCCTGTTAAGTCGCGGACAGTATTATTGTGAACATTGCTACCAAGTACATGGTTCTGTGTCCCATTACCATATTACGCCTCTCATAAAAGCTCAGTGTGTAAGTTTTGCGATGAGGATTTCATCATGAATGAATATTATTTGTTCAGTTGACCTGCAAGCACTTGTCCCAAGTATAACTAGATTAGTAACGCTTGTAAATAGTTTCTAATATTAGTCTTTTCCAGAGGGTTTAAGACGGAATCTGGAATCATAAATTGTAGGTTGCTAACATATGAGAATAAAGTCCCGCTCATGTTCTGGAGGCGTCAGTGGTGTGGCATAGAGGCGGTCATTTTCCGCACGCGAGCTATGCTTTCCGAGGCCGCTATTACATGTATGCGTTATGTTATGTGTCATCCGAAACGTGTGGACCCATAAAGGAAACGCATAGTTCATATTACATGTGTGCGTTATGATAACGGATGGCCTCGTTGTTTTCCATGTAAATATTGTATTTCGTCGAATCATTTGCTATCTAGTATAATGCTTAACAAAAATGGTCGAGTTATACGTAAATCAGTTGAACATATATATACACTAGTGTCACTCTTATTAATTTATTTCGACTGCTACAAAATAACACTTATTTTTACGACTGCCTAATATTTCTGCTGTGAAAGCTTTTGGTCATTGATAGGAGTGCTTCCATAGCTATAAGTCAATTAGAAATTATATTCATTCGGATTTTTAGCAAAGTTTGACTTCAAATTTTGCATCTATCCAAGTCAAAACCTATGCGTTAACTGTCCGTCATCCGTAAAAAATCGCTCACTGTGCGAAACGAAACGGACACCCTTACGTTAACGCATAGGAAACGAGTACGAATAATAAACATAACGATTTCTTTATTGAGCGATTTTTAACGGATATGATAACGCAAGCGTAACGCGTACATGTAAAAGCCACCTTAGGAGTCCTTTTTCCAGATTGAATGAATAGACACAGCACAAAAACACAAAACAAGTCGTAACCAACATTAAACATGAAGTGTTATATATATATTTTGTAATAACTATTATTTTTTATAAAATGATTTCTCAAACATATTAAATAAAATATTATATAAGTATATTTAATAAAAAATGTATTACAAATTTAAGTCGGCCCTTAATTTGTCAAATTGTACTTTTTTAAAATCATGTACTTGAACAAAGTTGGCACCTTTTATGATTTAATTCTATGTAGCGTCAAACTGACGTCCCAAACTGCTCCGTGCAGTGTCAACGCATTGTTTATAAACTTCAATATAAAAAAGTAACTATTAAGATATTTTACTGATATTTCGCAGGATTATTTAACACATGTTGTGTTAGCATTGTTGTAAATATCAGAAAAGTAGGTGAACAAATGTAAGCGTTACAGCCCCGGCCTGAAACTTTATGAATGACCCTCGTATATTCCATGCTGTTTTTGAACCATTGGCTTGCAAGGACTGGTAAAGGAAAGTTGAGCACGTTACACAATACCCCACGGTGCCGAATGAAGACAGTGGTTTCCTTTATTTAACTTGATCCTACTGTAGTACATATTATCAATTGTGACCTCATTGAAATCATAAACTACACACTTGCATTGGTACCCTGCATATTCAGGCCAACTGAACTGTAAATGAATAACTACAAAATACACCAACACATAGCACAAATCAGTAATACAGTAAATGCAATTAGAACCAAACTTCATACATTTTTAATATTTAAACATATAAAACTAATGAGACCGAAAAAGTTCATTCAAAACTATCTATAAGGAGTCTGAACTACAGACATTTGAAAGACGGTACGTGTACCCATCTACGTAACTGGTTTATGCGAACCAAAGAGCTTGTTCTAAAATAAGTGTTTTTACGCATTTAAAAACAAAAACAAAATCAAAAAGAATTGTCTGTCGGCCATGGCCAACTAACACACTAATTATGATGTCCCGGCCATGGCAAACTAACAGACCAATTATGATGTCTCTGAGCTTAATATGTTTCAAGAGATTAAGCGGACAAAGAATGTATTATCCAGGTCACTGTGACCTTACCTTTGACCTACTGACCCCAAAATCAATAGGGACCATTTATACTAAATAATACAGCAAATCTTCAGGCGACTTCTCCTATAATACCAATAGACACCTTTTGGTAGAACTATACAGGAAAGACCTCTGGGAGACCCTGTAGCAAAACTGTTTAAAAGCTGTAGTCGGTTGCATAAGTGTTTACGAGGTCGTGATATTGGTGTCAAAATACAATTTGTAGCCAAGCACCAAGCTTTTTAATTTGTTATATAACAATAAACTGATGAAAGGGAAAGCCTCTCTAACAAAGTATGCCCCTTGGATTAGCAGTGGCCAAGCTGTATGGGTTACAATATTACACTTTATTATACATGAAATCTTTATGACTCAATTTGATTAAACTAAAAAAGATTGTTGGGAAACCTCTAGCGAAAAGGTAAAATAGTTTCTCTCGGTTGCATAATAAGACGCGAGGTAAGAAAAGGGGTATTATGGGTAAAGTGAGTGAATGCTTTTCAGTTACCTCTCAAATAAATGTTGAGTAAGTTTGAGGTTTGCTAAAGCATAGATCTGGTTAAAATCCTAACGAAAGCCAGTGACCGTACCGAAGCGGTAACTCAATAATTCTTTGAGAGATGATTAGCAAAAAGGTAAAATAGTTTCTCTCCGTTGCCTAATAAGACGCGAGGTAAGAAAACGGGTATCATGGCTAGAGAGATTGAATCTAATTAAAATCCAAACGAAAGCCAGTGACCATACCAAAGCGGTAATTCAATACTTCTTTGAGAGATCATTTTGATCAATACAAATATGAATAAATAAAACAATTACCAAACAAAAAAAACAACAACAGGTTATTTAAAATGCCTGCCGTGTCTTGTTATTGTGTGTGTTTCGTGCTGTTCTTAGTTCTTAAAGTACGCTCGGTTATGACTGCGGGGCGTTCGTACATGTTCTAATTATTTAATTGGTCTCGATCGATACAAACACTTTAACGAGCAGTAACCATAGACTGAATTAGTTCACTAATAAATCAGTAAATAATGTCTTCATTTTGAACACATATCAGTACACGTTACAAAACATTGCTGTTCGTACCTCTTCACCTTCAAGTGCCTTCCGATTGGCGATGGTACCCCAGGAAGCAATTCCGAGGGCGACAACATGTTTGCCCGCACACCTCTGTTCCTCAACTGCCTCACCAACCAACTGCATAACGCCCATCTCTAAACCCCCTGTGATGATCCAGGCTCCTTAAATATTTGAAAAAGGGCACACTGACACTTATCTAAAGTATATCATGTGTTCCTGGTGTGGATGGGAAATTCCAACCCGAGGGTGTAGTGCAGCATAGGCGGTGACGAGGCTTGCGCTAGGGGGCGTCAGTGGTGTGGCATCATTCATCACTACTGATGAACAGCTTCAATAAAACCGAGGCTGCTTCTTTTCTCGTGCAGGCTATGCTTCCTGAAAGCTCTCCCTTTCTTCAGTTGCATATGATAGGCTGGCACTAAATTTTCTAAAAGTAAGGCATAAGACTACTGTGAAGGAGCTCCCGGGTTCAACTCCCGGCTCTGGCAAGGATTTTTATGTTTGCCTTTTTGTTAATGTTGTGTTTTTACTTCTTTGTCCAAAACACATGGGTTGTCATGCTTGTTTTGCAAACTATTCATCTAGTTTACATGCTGCCAAATATGTTATCGGTTACAAGGGTATCAAGATACAGACATGGCATCCTCACTTTTAAATACGTTTGACAAAAAGAAATTTGATTTTTCGGAACAATCCCCCCGTCTTCATAAAACATTATAAAACATATGTAGCAGTATGTGCTTTAACTTATGTGTCGAAATGATTTATGGGTCACAATATACAGTGTGCATCGTAAAAATAGTATATTACGTCATAATTTAACAATATGGCAATTCACACTTATTGTGTGATGACCATAGTACACGTGCGAAAAGCCTTTTATTAAATTGCAAAAAATATTTATCTTTATTACAGTGTTAATCACGCGCCGGGTGTTTAAGGCATGTTGATAAATGGTATTTACTTCTTATGAGGTAATTTAGTAGATCAATTGTTTTATCGTAACACATTATGTGGCAAGATGGTCAAACTGGTCTTTCTTCCAATAAGATTTTGACATTGTTTGGATATTTTCAATGAAAGTAAAAACAAAGAAATGTTGTTTAATACTTAACAGTATTAGTTAACTTAAAACGTATCGCTTACTAATCTGAATTTAGTTTTCATCACATAAAGAATAAATAAGTAAATTGCATTTAACATAAAACAAGTATCTATAAGTTTCACTTGAAAATGAAAGAAAAAAACAAAACATGTTCAAATTCAATATACAAGTACATAATAACGGTAGCAAATATTATAGTTGTGCGAATTATAGTTGTTTGTGCATTTGCATTTGTTAGACTATTGTTATTTAATTTAACCGATCTCTTCCCATATTTTCAGTACAGAACCTCTTGTGTTCTTTTTGTGTCCATTTCCAGTGAATTCAGTCTAAATATGCGATTTTATTTCTGACTTGAAGTCATTTTCACCTGCAATTCTATTGATATCAATTAGCTATAATTACCTGCCAAATAATTCGGGCGGTTGTGTAAACAAACTGAACAGATCATAACGATATATTTTAAGCAAACACGTTATAAGGATTTATATAGTTTGGTTGTATACTAAGACGAGTCTATTAGTATAACAATATTTCAACGAAAATAGCCTTTGAACTAGACGGGTGCTTTCAAAAAACGAATACTATCATGTCTCCCCCCGTATGTCACTGGATGGAATCAATTTATTTTTGTAGAGGGAAGTAAAATCGTAAACTAAAGCTGTCACAGAAGGTGGTGAATACACTATGTGCAACATGGGAAAGAGGGTTATTTTTTAATGGAAGTCAGAAATATTGAACTTAGTAAGTCATACAATGTTTAATCTTAAATTCTGACCTTGACTTTGAACCAACCTTGGTCAAACATAGGCACTGCTCATCGTCAGCATAGCTGACATTTGTACAAAATAATTTGTAAAACCCACCAGGGGTTCAAAAGATATAGAGCGAAACGAAATACAGTCATACAATGTTTAATCTTAGATTGTGACCTTGAACCGACCTTGGTCAAACATAGGCATTGCACATCGTCTCATCATACTTGACATTTGTGCAAAGTTGTTTGTAAATCCCACCAGGGGTTCAAAAGATATAGAGCGGACATGAAAAAAAGTCATACAATGTTTAATCTTAAATTCTGACCTTGACCTTGAACCGATCTTGGTCAAAGGTAGGCATTGCACATCGTATCATACTTGACATTTGTGCAAAGTTATTTGTAAATCCGACTAGGGGTTGCGGACACGAAAGCGTGACGGACAGACAGACAGATAGACAGACGGACAGACGGACAGACACACAACGGAGCTAAAAACAATATATCTCCCAATTTCATGGGGGAAGACATAATGACCTACTAGTTGATGTAGCTGCATTGGCGAGTCCATTTTTGAAGACCTGCCTGAGGCGATTATTCAGCCCGAACTTTTGACCCAAACCGGTGATTGAGATGAGAAGATGAGGGACCGGCAGGTGCCAGTGTTCCGACAGTAGCTCCCAGATCTTGTCGCAGTCCGACGTAGGGTCAAGTCGGACGTACTGAAAGAGATATTGACACTTCATAGTTAAAATATACAACAAAACAATGTATAATGACAATCGTTTCCGTAGTTGCATTATAAAATGTTTGGATTCAAACATTTTTTTATTTGTAAGCTCGTTTGTTATCAACACTTCAAGTTCCTATGTTCAATATTTGTGTTTTGAATGCGCTTTACTTGTTCGAAATTGGAAAATAGACATATACAATTAGATACATGTTATATATTTAATAGTCAATAATTTAGCCTGTGCGCTTTATTTAAAATATAAATAAAATAACAACGGACACCTAATTGTTCAGCTTGCCAACATTAAGTTTCCTTTTCGAATTGTTTGTGCATTAAACACTCGTCGTCTTTATTGTTTTAAATGCAAGATTGCGAGAGATGCCTCAATGACGTCTTCATGATAAATTGGACACACCTAACATATTTAGTAACATGCATTATTATATGACGCTTGCAAACTCAGTGTATGAAATGAAATACGTTCGTAGCATTTATGTTCTACCTTATAATATAAATTCATTCGGAGTACTGATGCCTTACTAAAACGATAGATATTTCATATCAGGCTTTGCCATATCGAGTTTTTTTTAAATGCAGCAAATATATACGTCGATCAACTTATGCCGTTCTGTAGGTCAACGTTTACATTAAATCTCCGGTTTACGTAAAAGGAATAAAGGTTGTATAACCTTGCTCACGACCATTATATACGCGTTTAATTCATAACGCATATGGTTTAGATGATGGAAAATAGCTAAGTATACACTGTTGTGACCATACAACAAAAATACAGGTTAGTGCAAGATGGCAGTGTTTTTAGCTCACCTGAGCACGAAGTGCTCATGGTGAGCTATTGTGGTCAGTAGTTGTCCGTCGTCCGTCGTCGTCCGTCGTCCGTCGTGTGTCGTGTGTCGTGCGTCAACATTTGATGTTTACACTC
>Ga0224511_10001630_pt1 | contig 13929 bp, 6 predicted proteins | sample SF_May12_sed_USG_2_FD_169988 | JGI IMG/M metagenome (GOLD analysis project Ga0224511, IMG submission 169988) | Sediment microbial communities from San Francisco Bay, California, United States - SF_May12_sed_USGS_8_1 | ecosystem: Environmental > Aquatic > Marine > Sediment | place: USA...
TAAGTGCGCCACAAAAACGCAGAAGGAGAGTCCACAAATAAAAGCTTAAGCAATTAATTTCTTATTGTTGGATATGCGATAAAAAAGTGAACATGCTCACCGCAGTTTGTACGAGCTGTGGTCGTCTAATAGAGAAGGTATGATTTTTGACTCTCTGTCTGGCCAGTAACTGACACAAGCCTGAAGTACTGACATTTCGGCGGCGACTTCCAAGGAAGACTTGGCCCGCCATGATATGGTCCTAATAAGTGTTGATACACCAATCAGTGGCCCAGTGTGTAGAAGTGCAAAATCTATTGCATAACTTCGCTTTAAGAAAATTGAAGGTTAACATGTGGTAAACAAACTTCATTTAACGGAAAAATGTATCTACTTCTAATTAGCAATGTGTTTTACAATTTAGAACTACTGTAAAAACATGCTGACGCGACATCCTGTCACAACGGCATCGCTGTTCACCCACTATCCATGCATACATGACGTTATTTATCATACATTTACAGTAATATCGTACATCTAAGGGAAAGTACACATAATATAAGGATTGGATTTCCGACTTGACCAGTTGCATTTGTATGTGCACTAATGGAAGAGCTGCATATGTCACTGGCGTCTCAACATGCGGGAGAACTTACAAGATTAGATGGTTTTAATTGTGCGTATGTTGTTTGCTTTGTTTTGATGTACTTGGCAAGTGTCTATCATTAGATTGTTTTAATGCAAAATGACTTCCATATGAATCATATATAAATATACAAAAAGAAGGACCCGGTGTAATGACTAAGAAGCGCATCCATCCAGTATTTTACAGAGACTGGTAGATTTTATACCAGTACTAAACGGGACGTCGACAACAGTTAAATGTACACTTCTACAACATTCACTATAATTCCATCAAGTTCCGAGATGACACACTGCGTCTTGGTGATCTGCGGCGTGTTGCACAACGATCCATTCTCAAAGTGGAGCATCCCTGGATGCTTATCAAAGGCAATATTCAAATTAAAAACAATTAACAAAGTAGCCATTTAACGTATAAACGTAAAACCCTTAACCAGTAGACCAGTGGATTGATAGTTGATGAGACACTTTTGGTGATATAAATGCCTTGTACCTCTGTTCAAAACGTAGAATCACAAAATTTTATCGGCGGAATAGTAACCAAAATACCCATTTGTAAATGTAACCTTTTCCTACATTTCTTACATTGCAATATATTCATAGTAATATAAATTGAAGAGATGTTCAATTAAAGAATGCTGTATACAATGTAGATATGTCCAGTTTAAGGGCACCATGACAAAATAGCCCGTACAAAAACTAACACACAGAATGACACAAAAACACGTACAAGCAAAATTATTTAAATCGCCAGCAAGTCTCAAGTACTATCACGTATTGCTTTATTGAACTACACATAACTAAACTCCTAAAATATTCTTTAAATGATATTGAACCACATTACTTAACCCGTTAACGGCTTGTTGACTTTTAGGGGGATTTTTAAGGCAAAGATATGCTGCATTATTCAATACATCACTGTAGGCTTTAACAATTTAAACAATATAATGTTTGTCAAACAAAAGTGCATTTCACAGATGAAAGTTTTAAATCATAATTCACTTTAGAGTTTGATTTTTATAACAATGACGCCTTCGAATCGTGCATTATTAAGCCTTGAGAAGGGGCAAGTTGGCGAATGTTCCCAGGAGAAGTGTGAGCGACTGCCAGGCTGTGCCTGCGGTGATGTGACCAGCTCATGTTTCCGTAACGGCCGTCAAATCACTAGAAAGAAGAATGCTATAGACATGAATGCAAAAGTTATCGCATGTCATTTATGTATGAATAATTGAAATGGTTTTCCAAATAAATACGACTTAAATTAATAAAAAAACTTAATCCCTCAGAAGTCAGATTTCATCATTCGTATCACGCGATTTTGTTTGCCCAACATGATAATATCATGTTTTAAGACGAGCAGTGTACTAGGCAATTCAGTGTCCTTGATTGTTTTTCTCTTCTTGTTTGTTATACATTTTGGCTGCAAACCTTCTTCACACTTGCTTTTGCTTTAAAGACATGTGTCGAAACATTATGTACTTAAATAAATAAAAATATATGATTGGTTTCGTAAACAGCACATCGAGACTCGAACGTTATACGAAACAAACGTGGATTAAAAAAAGTCGAAACTGGATTACAAAAGTAATACAATCTGATATTTCAGAGATTCTGTAACCCGTGACAACCCGTTCACTGTAGTTATTTACACTTAGGAAAACTTCCAACAACAACAAATACACTTTGGAATTCTAGCATTATAAAAGGAGTAGAGCTATGACATTTCACTACTATGCATTTTTTATCGAACCACTTCATACAAAGATTTTATGAGTTGTCGAATTGAATTTACTTAAGTGACTTCCGGGAGTGGGGGCGATTACGTAGGATTTTGACGTTACTCTTCGTCATAATACATTGATATCAAAAGTATTCCAAATTTCGTTTTAAATAATACACAGTGAATAAGATAATGTAAAACTCACAAAAGATCATCTTAAATTGAGAAAATCTTAAAACTCGCGCATTTATAACCGTAAGCAATATCGTTTTGTTTTCTTTAAGTTCAATGTTTGCGCCAAGGGAAAACTATTGCTTAAGCCGGTGCATAAAATCCGAGAAGTAGCGAAAACATTAGAAATTCCCGATTTTATAGTAACTACAAATAACTGTGAGGCCTTTTTAATTGTTTGCATGTGCAGTTTCCTTTTTTTTTAAAACAACTGTGAAATAAAGGGTTTTAAAAGTTCATTTAACCTATGTTTGAAAGGAAAAAAGGTTTACCCAGTAAAGAAGAATTAATCCGAGAAAAGGATAATTCATGACCAAACAAAGCTTGGATGGGGAAAAGACAGCCTCAATTTTATTAAAACTGTTCATCAACGGTAAGGAATAATGCCACACCAAGGACGCTCCTATCGCATGGGTGGAATTCTATTTTAAACTAAAAAACATATAATTCGTGATCCCAGATGAACACAAATGCAATAATGTCTTCTATTCTAACCGTTTCTGATTTTCGCTATAATCCTAGGACAATCTCTAGACATTCCTTTCAGAGCATAATGGGGGATTTAAATCGGCTCACTCAGTTTAAGCCCACGATGTAAGACAGAATCTACATATATGTGAATCTGCATTCTTTTACCCACTCAATATGTAGTAAATGTATGTGAGATATGCACTGAAGGAACAATGAAAAGCCTAGACAATTATTTAGTTTAGATTATTGCAATAAAATGGTTCCAAACTGCAAATACATATGCATTTAACATATGATTCATATTATTGTTTAAAGTGCATTGCACTTCATACACTCGTTTGATGTTATATTTGTTTGCAATCCGATTATTTAAAGTGGCTATTTACACTCGTAGAGATGCTTAGTTGTAACAGACTGATGTAATGTCTACAATTCGCCAATTTTATGAATTAAGTCCGGTTTTCGTTGGTAGAATTAGAATAAGGTTATTAGCCGGGATTTTGGGACGCATGTAGTGACACATTATACGTATGTTTTTGGCGTCAATATGTAACAGAAAACATTATTTCTCGAATAAATATTATGTTGATTATATTGTGTTCTATACAGATATTTATGTAAATATATCGTCAGCATTCAACAAAATATAAACAATTTTACAAATGAATAAAAATGCTCTTTTCGATTGTGTTACATAAAAGTATTTTATTTATAATGTTTTTTTTACTTTATGATGTCATAACGCCATTATAACATTAACCGAGAATTACATGTGGCCGAAACGTTTTGTTCAATAAATTATTTTTCTGAAGTTTGACTTCTTTGATATGCATTTTTTATATTTTTGTGCTGTGTTTTATTTATTACGGTAAAATGATATTCTTTGAAAAATACATTTTATCAGGATCCAGACAAGCTTATTTCTAAAAGGCGCTTTCGGCTTCCGGTCTGTACCGACTTTTTGTAATCCTTGTGATGCTTAGCGATGTAAATGACGCTCATATAATATGTGCATCTTTTACGGTTTGTTGTAAAATGGTAGGTGGTTTTGTGAAGATTAAGGTAAAATTAAAGGCTAAGATATAATGACTTTTGGTAAAAATCGATGACTATGTCTTTGCCTCGATTACCTTAAAAAAGCAGGGAAGACTTTAATTTACCTGTGTCTATATTTATATAGATATACACTATCCTACAAAACATATTCGTTTTCTCGTACATACATCGTAAAGCAGAAAATGGCATAATGCGTGGCGAACCGTTGACACCAATTAATCCTAAGTTGAAACTAGTTTAAAGTAAGCTTGAATCGTTCATTATATATTTTAATGGCAACAAAGTCCTAGCTTAAAGACAAAGTTGGTATGTATCCAAGTATGAAAGAGGTGAAGTAGTACAATTCGGTATTAGGGTTTTTCACATTTAATTGTGCATAATCTAATTAAGGATATTGACATTAAAGCAAACGGTTTATTACCAAAACAAAAACATTAAGCATTTAACGAGCATAGTTCACCTTATTATTCCTGCATAACAGCGTGTTAAACAATAGCATGTAAATCCCCGCCTTCTGTCTCGGCATTTATATAGTTAACCACAACAGATTGCAGGAAGAGGGTAATGACAAACAAATAAGCGCAAATCGACGTCTCTCCAGCGGTCGCTGGCCCCAGCACACCGCAAGCCTCTCCACAATCGCGTGCTGTGCACGTGCATTGTGTGCAACGGGAATCTAATCTAATAATTCCTCGCGTTTTGTTTTTCTATCGCGTTAATATAATAGTTTCAAAATAACAAGCGCTCATCTGCCGACCTTAACAATTCGATTTACAATTAAAATGTTCGCACAGGATGTACGTCAGTGCTTAAGCGGGTGCATAAAAACTAAAACAATCAAGACATCCTTGAACAATCCTGATTTCACAGCAAACAATTGGCCGACTTTCATGTTTTTGCATGTGCAGTTTCTTCATTTTAACTGTCGAGACAAGGGAAGTACCAAGTTTCGGTAATGGTTTGAACATAAACGACATTGTCCCAGTCTCTGAGAGATGTACACGTATGGGAGACACAAAGTCATAAACAATTCTTCCGTTTAATTTAGTACCTGGACAATTTTTCAAACCCCAAATACATCTGCAGTATACATAGAACTTATTTTGTTTAAAGTACAATCGAGATAATCACTGAATGCAATCTTATTTGAAATATGTATGTTTGAAGATCATTGGTTTCGTTCAGCATAAACACACCACCATTTATCGTTTACGTTTAAGGATTCATTAATATCCGACGTGTTTTACATTGATAACACAGTCAAGCCATTACATGAATGAATATGTTTTCGTAATTTGTATTACCATTTCACAATGGATACATCATACGAGACATCATTATTATGCTTTCTACCATTCATCATTAAACAGGCAAACACCATGAGCGAGTGTCGAACAGATGCTAACAATTAATCATAAGCGAATAATATGAAAAGCTTAAATCAGTTTCTCTTCATTGTTTTATTACAACAAAGATCATACTTAGGCAGTGTTAAAGGCAATTCTGGTTTGGATCCAAGTAGGAAGATGTAGTGTACGTTGACATTCGAAATCCCAAGTCATTTCACACGTAAATATAACTGATCCAATTAAGAGTTTGGGATTGGAACAGTTAATAACACATAAAGTTTTAATAGTTTCTCTTTAAACATAAAAAACATATATATGTATTATTTGATTTAACAACTTCATAGCTATCACATAGTTATAGACATCAACGATCTGGCTACAGACTACAGTTGTCAGAATTCCAGGCGCGCGTTATCTGTTAGAATTACCCACGGCACCGATTGGGAAAACCTATATGAAACATTACACCAATTAAACGTTTATTTGTAAATCAACCTATGTACATGTTTGTATGTAATCAATGTTTAACATCTCAATCGTTTCATTGACCAGGAAGTTTACCCGGAAAACACACACCTCTTGTTCCCATCCTGCGTTATACGAGAACGGTTAAAGTGATAGTTTAAGCCAAATACATGTACATCAAATTTCATTATGCTCATGATTTAGTATTCAGATAAACATGTTTATAACTGGAAAATGTTTTTAACATATTGATCACGTATTAGTCTCTGAGATCAATTTCGGCGACAACTATAAACTGGAGCGCGGATTTTTCTTATTACACGCGAGATAAAATAAAAAAATACGGATCTAAAGCTACATAGGGTAAAGGCTGTTTGAATAATTGATTCATTTCTTCAAACGTCAGCAGCTCTAATGATAAAAAATCCCAACAAATTATTAAGTAGTCAATTTTTTACTGACCTTATCACGCATTATGTCTAATTATAGCTATGGTTGCAAGCGGATACCAAATAACTAGTACTTCAAAGTAATGGATTAGATCAAATATGTTGCTTGGGCATATCGGTGGAATTAAATAAAACGACAACTTCCCAAGAATAGTTGCAGAAACTTTAGTCAGATATTCATACATAAGAAAACATTGATGGAAAGCATCAAATTAACGAACCTCTTATATAATTGTAGCGTTGATATACATTTTAGACTTACAAAATGTGATTCTGGTAACCCGATCGTACCTAGACAATGACAGTGAGTCTATCATCTTGTTGGTGGGTTTAAGATGTTTTTCTTTTTTAGGCCGAAAAGATACTTTCACGGTAAAAATATAAGTATATATACTTTATTTTTAGTGGTTACCCACAGCACGCGTTTTATCATTAGGCTTTTACGGGCCATTTTGTCATGGTGCTCTTAAACTTGACATATCTACATTGTTTACAACATTCTTTATTTGAACATCTCTTCAATTTATATTAAGTTTCTTATGGAGAAATAATTTAAGAAATTATAAATAAAAAGAAAATAAAAAAGAAAAATACTAAAATAACAAAGACTTTTTTCTGAATGTCTCTTTCGTATTGGTGTTCTACGTGTGTTTGTGTTGCTCTGTGTGTTTGTATGTGTACGGGTCATGTTGTCATTGTGCCCATAAACTTGACATGTCTTCATTGTTTACCTCATTCTTTTTTGAGCATCTATTCAATTTATATTTTGTGTTTCAGGTAACAAACTGTTAATGCATCTACATAAACTTACAAAAGGGGGCATTAACAGGCGTCAGGCCATCTCACACAATGGCTGCATTTACTGTAGTAACTGTGTTTACAGAAGTCTGACAACCCAACTTCCACCGATTCCAGTTCCATCAGCATGTATATTTGGTAGAACTGTTAGGTATCATAACTTTATTTAACAACGAAGATATATTTCAGTGATAATAAAACATCATCAATGAGTAATGCCAATTTGCTTTCTTTCGTTGACATCAAAATAGGATAATATATTATATATGGTATAACCACAGGCATTTTACAACATGACTTCCGGATAGTCATTTGTTATTTCATGAATCGTATGTGAATCGCAGAGAAGCGCAAGGTGCCATTAACTAGTGCAGTGAGGATCTTGTTTAAAGGTAGTTTTGTTTTCTGGCAAGGGTACAGGTGCGTCAAAATCTTGATTGACCCAGAAATCCTTTTAGTAAAGAAAGACGTCCTAAAGTATATGCCATACGAATACTGATCTACGCTTCTACGAATACTGTTATAAAAATAAGTCAGATTTAGTACTTAAAATAACCATCGTATTTGACAAAATAAATCAAGTAAATAATATGGCAAAACAAAAAAGTTAGCTATATACCGTTTCGCTTTAAAACATTTTTTATGAAGTTCAAATGCCGCTGTTAACTTTCATAGTGTTTTGGCCATTCTAACATTAAATGAGTGCACATATCTTTACAACAGATCCCGCCAACGCATACGTCTGCGTTCCCAAGCCAACATTTTACAGCTGATTGTTAGATGACACATGGTGTCCTGATGACCAAGCTCCACTTTAGAACACCATTTAGTCTAGATGCTTATCGAACGCAGTAGTAATGAGAAACAATTGACCGGTTAAACGTTTATTTCTGTATCCAATGATCTATGTAGCCTCTGTCACTCTCACTTATTTCATTGACAAGGGAAACAGTGAAAGAAACTTATAAAAACGGTTCCATCAATCTTGGCGAAATGATAAGTGCTTAGAAAATAAAGATCGCATAGAGAAAATAGCAGGCTCGGTTTTACTGAAGCTGTGTACATATAGCAATGGCAGTTTTACTATAATTATTGTTGATAACATCATCAAAACCTGCAAAATACACATTTTATTATAGTACATAGCAAAGGTACCAATTTATAAGGTTGAACATGTTGGTACAATCGGTAGTTTGCAAACATCTGATGAATCTTCAACTAATTATTAGGTCGTTACATTCTCATTTGTTTTATTACACGCATTCGCAATTATAAGTTTCGCTAACAGTCTGAATTCCATCGCAATTACTTTTGACGCGAGTATTAGTTTTCCTAAACAATTTTCAGTGCGTCGTCCACATCAAGCATGAAGAGATTACACAATTAAAAGCTCAATCAATTAATTTCGTATTGTCGGATATGCTATAAAAATGAACACGCACACCGCAGTTGGTAAAATCTGTGGTCTTCTAATCGAGAAGATGTGAAGTCGACTCTCGGCCTGACCAGTAACTGGCACACGCTTGTACGTACCGGTATCACTTAGCTCGGCACCGGCCCCCAACTAAGTATTTTAAGTGACCGCCATGATATATCCTAATTAGGTTTGTAACTGGCGTAAAATCAGAACTGTTCCAACCAAAAAAGCAAACACACATCAATCAGTGGACTAATGCAGAAGTGCAAACTGTATAGCATGGCTTAGCTGTAAGAATAGTTAAGGATTTATTAAAGTAAACACATTTCCTTTCATGCATTTCACGGAGAGAACAATGTGTTTGTCTCTACTTAGCAATTGCTCTTACAGATGATGGGGTACAACACAAGCAAATATGCTGAAGAAAAAAACAACAACATGCCAGGGTTTTTAGCATTTCATGTATACGACGCGAGTACAAAGTAGTCCTGTTATCGAACTAAAATACTTTAATAATAAACACAGCCGTTTTAATAATAAAAAATTAAACTGATGAAAGGGAAAGCCCCCAGGAAGCATAGCATGCACGAGAAAACAGCAGCCTCGGTTTTATTGAAGCCGTTCATCAGTAGTAATGAATGATGCCACAACACTGACGCCCCTATGGCATGAGCGAAACTCCAATTTCAAATGTAAACAACATACAAGTACACTCAATGACCATAAACACATTAACTTTAAAAACATATCGACACATAACATCCCGTCATAACGGCTTCGCTGTTTTACCTACTACCATGCGTACATGCATTTACTTCTCATACATGTACATTTACAGTAATATCGTACGTCTAAGGCAAAATACACATAAGATTAAGGTTGGATCCCCGACTTGACCAGTTGCATTTGTATGTGCACCGATGGAAGAACTGCATATATCACTGGCGCCTCAACATTTGGTAGTACTTACAAGGTTATATGGTTTCCATTGTGCATATGTTACTTTGTTTAGATCTTACTGGCAAGTGCCTATCATTAGACTGTTTGAATGTTCTTACTAACACGTTGTCGTGTTGCAAAATATATCCATATGAATCATAAAAATGTCATAATTATATACAAAAAGGAGAACCCGGTGTCTTGACTAAAAAGTGCATCCATTAGGTATTTTACGGAGATTCTGGTACATATCATTCTCGTGTAATACGGGACGTCGAAAAGTTGATTTGTCATAGTGGAGCATCCTAGAAGCTTATAAAGACAATTCTCATGACAAACAATTGACAAATGAGCCATTCATGCATATACTTAATGCCAAAGGATAGTTTATGAGACAATATTGATGATATGAAAGTCTTATATCACTGTTCAAATAAGTAAAATAACATATTTTTATCTGCGGAATAGTAACCCAAATACCCCTTTGTAAATGTATCCTTTTTCTACCGTTCCTTCATTGCAATATAGCCATAGTGAGCATAATTATTTAGATCGTCAGCAAGTCTCAAAACTAACATAAATGGCTTTATTGGCCTTCACATGAATACAATGCTTAATTATTCTTAAATAAAATCTTGAACAAAACAAACCATAAAGGGCGTGTCGTTTTAGGGGGATTATAAAGGCAAAAGCATGCTGCAACACTAAATAAATTACTGTAGTCTTAAATACCTAACCAACTGGGCAGTTATTATATAAACAATATAATGTTTGTCAAGCAAAGGTGCATTTCACAGATGAAAGTTTTAAATCAAAACACACTTTAGAGTTTGTAACTATGTGTATTTTTATAACAATGGCATCTTCGAATTGTGCACTATTAGGCCTTGAGGAGGGCATGTACGGACACTCTCTACTGGCGCCACGTTGGTCGGCGAATGTTCCCAGGAGAAGTGTGAGCAATTGCCGGGCTGTGCCAACGGTGTGAGACCATATCATGCTTTCGAAAGAAGAAGTGCTACAGACATGAATGCAAAATCTATCGCATGACATTTATATAAATAATTGAAATGGTTTTTCTAATAAGTACGGTTTAAATTAATATAAAAGTTTAATCGCCCAGAAGTCAAATTTTATTATTCGTATCACGCGATTTTGTTTGACCAAATTGATAATCACAATGTTTTGAGACGAGCAGTGTACTAAGCAATACAGTGTCCTTGATATTTGTTATCTTGGTTAATATACAGTTTGGCTCTAAACCTGCTTCACACGTGTTTTTGTTATATAGCCATGTGTCGACTCACGCCCACAGATTCAGTAGGATAGGGCTACGAAATTTCACTACCATGCATTTTCATCAAACCACTTTGACAAAGATTTGATGATTTAGTATTTCAACTTTGCTTGTAAACGATTAACAATGAATAAGAAAACTATAAAAGTCACAAAAGTGTTCGACTATATGCATAACTAAGTTCACGTACAGTGTATCTTTAGGAAGCTGATATTACATAATTGCATGTTACAAACTTAATACAAACACATAAGTATGACATTTATCACGTTAACTTTGTATGAAAGTAATGGACTATGTTAATAGGTATTGTACTTGTAAACCAAAACACTATAATATTCATGTTTACTTTGTTCTTTTCTGTGCTCACCCCTTTACCCCGGCAGCCGGTCAGGGACAGTAAACAGAGCTTGGCGACAAGGTAAGCACTTTTACTTTAGCGTACAATCAAATATTAGTTGCGTTATTTTTTTGCGTTTATGTTATAACCTTAAATTTAGAAAATATTAACATTCGCCCATTTATAACCGTAACCAATATAGATTTGTATTTAAGTTAAACGCTCGCGCTGAATGTAAATTAGTCAGTGCTTAAACTGCTGCATAAAATCCGGGAAATATATAGATAACATTAGAGATTCTAGATTTTATAGGAACTACAAACAATTGGGAGGCCTGCTTAATTGTTTGAAAGCGTAGTTTTGCCATTTTAAAAAACAATTGAATAAAGGGATTTAAATGTTCATGTAACATATATTTCAATGGGAAAATAGTTGTTTTAGTAAAGTGGAATTAATCCGAGAAAAGGGTTATTTCTGACGAAACATAGCTTGGATGGGGAAAATACAGCCTCGATTTTATTAAAACTTCATCAATGGTAAGAAATAATGCCACACCAAATACGCCCATATCGCATGAGCAGAATTCGTTTTAAACTAATATAATATATATTCAAGATCCCCGATTAACACAAATGCACTAGTGTCTTTTTATTCTAACCGTTTATGATTTTCGCTACAAACCCAAGACATCCCCCACAAATTCCTTTCAGAGTATATTGGAGCTTATCAGATCGGCTTCCTCAGTTTTAGCACACGATGAAGGACAGAATCTACTTATACGTGAATATGCATTCTTTTACCCACTTCATATGTAGTAAATGTATGTGAGATATGCACTTTGGGAGCAATGAAAAGCAAAGACAATTGATTAGTTAAGATTAGTGCAAGAAAATGGTTTCAAACTGCAAATACATATGCATTTAACATATGATTCATATTATTGTTTAAAGTGCATTGCACTTCATACAATCGTTTGATGTTTTATTTGTTTGCAATCCGATTATTTAAAGTGGTTATTTACACTCTTGGAGTTGCTTAGTTGTAACACTGATGTAATGTCTACAATTCGCCAATTTTAGGAATGAAGTCCGGTTTTCGTTGGTAGAATAAGAATTAGGTTATTAGCCGGGATTTGGGACTCATGTTGTGACAAATTATATGTGTTTGGCGTCAATATGTAACAGAAAACATTATTTCTCCAATAAATATTATGTTGATTAAATTGTGTTCTATACAGATATTTATGTAAATATATCTTCAGCATTCAACAAAATATAAACAATTTTATGAATGAATAAAAATGTTCTTTTCTATTGTGTTACATAAAAGAATTTTACTTATAATGTTTTTTGACTTTATGATGTCATAACGCCATCATAACATTAATCGAGAATTACATGTGGCCGAAACGTTGTGTTCAATAAAAATGTTTCTGAATTTTGACTTCTTTGATATACATTTTTTATATTCTTGTGTTGTGTTTTTTTATTAGGGTAAAATGATATTCTTTAATAAGAACATTTTATCAGGATCCAGACACGCTCATTTCGAAAAGGCGCTCTCGGCTTCCGGTCTGTACCGACTTTTTGTAATCCTTGTGATGTTTAGCAAGGTAAAGACGATCATATAATATGTGCATCTTTTACGGTTTTTTGTTAAATGGTAGGTGGTTTTGTGAAGATTAAGGTAAAATAAAAGGCTAATATATAATGACTTTTGGTAAAACATCGATGAGTATGTCTTCGCCTCAAACCTTAAAAAGCAGGGAAGACTTTAATTTACCTTTGTCTATATTTATATAGATATACACTATCCTACAAAACGTTTTTTCGTACATACATCGTAAACCAGAAAATGACATAATGCGTGGCGAACCGTTGACACCAATTAATCCTAAGTTGATACTAGTTTTAAGTAAGCTTGAATCGTTCATTATATATTTAAATTGCAACAAAGTCCTAGCTTAAAGACAAAGTTGGTATGTATTAAAGTATGACAGAGGTGAAGTAGTACAAATCGGTATTAGGTTTTTCACATTTAATTGTGCCTAATCAAATAAAAGATATTGGTTTTAAAGCAAACGGTTTATTACCAAAAACAAAAACAACATAACATTGTTTATGTTATTTTCTCATAGTCATTTGATGTTTTTTCTATGATGTTATTTTCCTTTATTTAACCACGTTGTTTTTGCCAACGCGAGACGTTTTATTATTATTTATGTTGTCTCTTCTTTCTCAATGGTTTTCCTTGTTTAAAGCATTTTTACTACACGCAGAAAACTGCTGTATAACGGAATGTATGTTCGATTGTAACACGAAGCGATTTTAGTAATTGCGATAGATATATCTGTAATGTGAAAAATAAATTCTACGAGATGTTTTCTAAGCATTTGACGAGCATATTTCATCATATTATTCCTGCATAAAAACATGTTAAACAATAGCATGTTGATCCCCGCCTTCTGACTAGGCATTTATACATTTAACCACAACGATTGCAGAAAGAGGGTAATGACAAACAAATAAACGCTAATCGACGTCTCTCCAGCACTCAGCAAGCCTCTCAACAGTTGCGTGCTGTGCACGTGCATTGTGTGCAATGGGGTTCTAATCTAATAATTCCTAATAATTTTTGTTTTTCTATCGCGTTAATGTCATAGTTTTTAAAATAACAATCGCTCATCTGCCGCACTTAACAATTCGATTTACAATTAAAATTTTCGCACAGGATATACGTCAGTGCTTAAGCGGGTGCATACAAACTAAAACAATCA
>Ga0224511_10001631_pt1 | contig 13927 bp, 11 predicted proteins | sample SF_May12_sed_USG_2_FD_169988 | JGI IMG/M metagenome (GOLD analysis project Ga0224511, IMG submission 169988) | Sediment microbial communities from San Francisco Bay, California, United States - SF_May12_sed_USGS_8_1 | ecosystem: Environmental > Aquatic > Marine > Sediment | place: USA...
CGAATTAAATAATTATTTTTCGAAGATTTCAATCAATTTTCGACTGGAATTGAATTGACCCAGCAAACTGAGTAATCATAAAAAATGAGAAAAGAATGTGCCATCTCTGCTGGTAAGTTGTTATTTAATTTTGTTTTACTCAGAATAGTTTAAAATAACTTTTTATTCATGAAAACACACAAGAAAATGCAAAAACAAGCAAATTTGCATATTTAAACTTTTTGAAATGTCAGCCATCTTGGATTAAAATTGACCGGAAATGAACATGTTTTAGGTTATCTTTTTGGATAACTTTCATAAAAGCTGGTTATTTTATCCGAAAGTTAGATATCCTAAAAATGGTTATATACAATGGGTTATCCAAGTTGGATAACATAACCAATTTGGACAAAGTTAGCCACTGGTTATCTCTTATCCACTGGATAAAATAACCAATGTTTATACAATCCGCCACAGGACTAAACTCCGACCCCTCCCCATTTGTCCACACGAGATTTCCGCAACCGTAAAACACACGTTGTTGATTTCATGATGTTATACGAGAAGTTTTTGTCTGCTGTACGAATGTCCAAAATGTCGTCCTCATTTATAAGGTCACACAGATCTATTTCAAATATGTCGAATAAGATTATCTATTATAGGCCATTTGTGTACTGACTTACTTCATGTTGAGGTTGTCTGTCAAGTTGAAAATAAAATAACGTCAAAAATCTCAAAGCGTGACATTTTTTTCTCATCACGCATTTATTTCAATAAAATCGGTAATACTTAATATTTTGGCCAAAATTTCGACTATGTATGGAACAAAAAAACAATATTTTGTCATTTAAATTTTATTGCAATATTTTAGTTTTTCATTCATAAATTAATGCGTAGACTTTCATGTTGAACGCACATATGCTAAAAATGCCGACGCGTGACATTTTTTTATCATCACACTTAATGCTTTATATTTCAAAAAGTAACAATGTGATTCAAAATCTAATATCATATTTTGAAATAAGAAAAAAAAATATTTGTGTCTTTTAATTTTATAACAATCATAGTAGAACTTAACCAAATAAATGGACTCACATTTACGGGAAATCGTTTTCTAACGTCAGAATTTGAAATTACTCACATTTTATCATTTTCTTTAAAACTTCGTCATTTTTATTTGAATCAATGAATCCTCATTTCCGGTGATTCCGTTGTTTGACTTCATTTCACAAAGACCTTCACCAGTTTTGGCGTGAAAAAGCCGAATGGATTTCAAGTTATCGCTTTTTGTTTTAAGAGAATTTATTAGAGAAACAATTAATCATGTTTCGTTACTCACATCAATTTTAGCTCGTCAACGCTGTTTAAAGATATTAGAAAATGTTTTATGTTGACTTCATTTACAATAATTTTACAGAATTGTTTTCCTTTTTCTTTGATTCCGGTGATATCAATGGTATTTTTGTGGGATTATCGGTTGTGAAGACACAAACAGAAATGTTTGTCTGTATACCTCATTTTCAGAAGGTATAGCATTACCGTGCGCGATGTCAATAAGAATTTGGCACTTGTAACTGATAATATTCATAAGACAGAGCGTCGCGTATAAGAATGACATTTATGTCATAAAAAGTGGGGTTATACTTAAAAGTCAAAGGAAGAATTGATCAAGATTATGTTGTTTTTGCGGTCGATGTGGACATAAATCAACAGACTTAAAAAACAAACAAATAAGCACAAAATTTAACATCAACGAGACAAAGTGTCGTACGAAAGAATTACATAGTACTTAGTAGTTTATGGCAGACGTTGAGGTCAAAGGTCAAAATTTATCAAACTTTTGTTTAGACTGAGAGTCACTCGTACTTTTCATTCTTTGGTCTGGACTATGTTTCACTTTCCGCAACATAATTCTAGTAATGTTATATTTATATTTATATACACCGAAGAAATATGTAAATAAAAAAATGATAAAAAATGTTGATAGGTCAAGTGTTAGGGCACTATGACAAAATGGCCCGTACAATACAAACACTTAAAACATAAAACACGCAGAACAACAACACATTACATTAAGAATAAACGGTTTTGTTGGTTTGTTTTGGATTTCTCCAAGACATGTTGAGTTTCCGCCTTGGTGCTGTCATTGGTTTTCATTTGGGGTTTTAACCAGTTTTAAACTATATCAAAAACTCGCACTTACTTAACATGAATTTTATTGGAGAAGTAAAAGAAAATGAAATGCAACATGTATTTACTCCCTCTACCCACAATGTGTTCAATTTTAATTCAATTTTAACTTGAATACTGTAGAGTAACCATAGAATGCCTGACAGTCATATATGTTTTTCTTAACATTTTGATATTTAATATTGTGATTTGTTTATCAACACAGTGTGTACCTTTTAATTAAAAGTTCAGTATAAAATTGTGTAATACAAGATGGATAATGTCCCGTGCTAATAAACAAACATCGACAGTAAAAATGTTGCCATCTTTTTAAATAATGTTTTAGCGACAAACTGTTCCAACCTGGACCCTCCCCTGAATGGTGCCATGGCCTGCAGCGGCTGGTCGTACGGCCAGCTCTGTCAGATGCAGTGCAACGAGAACTGGGACATTCCTGCCTTTGTTACCGGTCACTATGTCTGCAGCACCAATGACGGAGTTTGGGGACCATTGTCCAATCTTCCTGTTCCAGACTGCTCAAGTAGGACTTTCTTCTACGATTTCAATTTAAATTTTAGTGTCACTTATTGAGATATGCATCTGAAGAGACACACACATTATAACCGAAACAAATATCAGATAATGTAGACATAGAGCCTGTCAATGTGAGTACTTTGTATTGGCTGTTAATATCGCCATAAAATCAACTTATCAAAAGTTGATAGTTATTTTCTTACCAAAGGAAAATATTAGGATTAAAACAATATTTTCCAAACGGTTGAAGCAGATTAATGCACCATTGGCTTTGTTTAAATGCCCCAAACAAACTGAAGTTTGCGATTGTTACGCACTCCGAAGAGAGAGCATATAGCCGCCTCTTTGTCCGTCCGTCCATACGTACGCAGATCCGTATGTCCGTCCGTACGTCCACATTTGTACCGAACATAACTCTGATACAATTAGATATATAAACAAGAAACTGTGTCGGTAGATAGATCTCACTAAGTAGAAGTGCACTAATATGCCGTCCCTAATTTTGGAGAATTGCCCTTTGTTTATTTTTACACTTGGTACTTTGTCCGGTACATGAGGTATCAACAAAAAGCTTTGTAGATAGATATATAGATATCACTGATTAAAAGTGCAGTGCTTAAAACACAACTCCACTTCCTAACATTTGAGATACTGCCCTAAGTTATTTTACATACTCGTTTTTTGTGTGTCCACAATGTAACTCTAACCCTATGAAAACTACTGACTTGGAACTTAATACATGATATCTTTATGCTGGATTTAGTAAACTCTTAATGCCAAACACTTTCTCGGTGTCCATAACCTATTCGGGAAGAACCACCCGGTTCGACCGGCTCTTGTGGCATCAGTCAAGACATCCGATTAATACACTGCCAGATCCGGGGTGGGTGCGCACCTGCCGCGGGCCTATGATTTTTTTATGCTCCAAACGCTTAATTGCCTCCCAACCCCCGTTGGCAAAGTCCAAACCTCCGTAAGCTCAAATCCTAGATCCGCCACAAATTATTAATCATTGTTTTAAAGTGTGACATTTGCTTGACATTTTGTTTGACAATGAGAAGTACATTGTGTTGATGCGGCCTATCAAGATAATTTCTTCCTTGAATTAAAATACCTATGTTGCTTGTATGAACTGAGCAATATTTCTTTTATTATTTACTATTCATTTTTATTCATTAAAAAAACGTTTAACTATATATACAATGTTTTGAAACATATCACATAAAACTGCACCTTGAGATTTGCACACGATTGCGACTTGCTACATTGTTTTAAGATCCATTTAAAAAAACTTGTTTATGCTATTTTGTTTAGATTCATGATTTTAGACACAATGTTTGTTTCCAAAAATGACATTGTTTTCGCCTTGAAACATTGACAAAGAAATCCGAAAGCGAAACTGGGTTCCAAACCAATCTTTCTTAAAATATCATCAGCATATAATAACACAGTGCTTAGATGAGGATGAAACCCCCTCTCCCACTGCGTACTGCGTATGACCTTAATTTTAACTTACGTACTGCGTACCGTTTTCATGTTACCTTTTCACAACACAAAACCATTTTGACGTTTGCATTTACATAAAAAGATAACGTTGTGTTTTATGTATGAATGATATTTTATATTTTTCGAAACCAACCAGTGGCGGCTTCAGAATTGAGCCTTGACATTTAATTTTCGGTTGCAGTTTTAAGTCATACATCAGAAGACTGTTTAAAATATACAATATAACGTCTCCTGCATCCACCGTATAAGTTTTAGTTAAACAAAGTTAACCCATGGAATCAATGCATGTGGAATGCTACATATTATTTATAAACATATGACCGTAACAATTGTGCTGCAGATAATCAATACAAGTCATACAATCATGCATCAGACGACTGTTTAACAATACAGTATCCTGCATCATTGTTTTTTTTAACAAAAATATAACTTATTGAATCAATGCATAAATTGATTAAATATTTATTCATAAATATAATTTAAAATTAAGAGAACGTAGAGTCATTCTTAATGAATGATGAATGTATGTTTGTGAGAAATTTAATTTGGGAATTGTCCCGTTTGGCGGCACGGATCAGTTAGTACCAACAATACATGCTCTAATCTAATGCAAATATTTATTGTTAACCATAGTCCATATAATTTGTTTAATTTAACAAAATATGACAGTAAGAATTTCGCCAAATGCTAGTTATCCTTCATTAACACGAATATACACCGAGGCTGCTTTTTTCTCGTGCAGGTGATGCTTCTTTGGGGGCTTTTCCTTTTATTAGTTCAATATATAATTGGACGCATAAACAATTTATCGTTTGTGATCTATTGCTATTCAACCAATGGTAAGGGTTAAAAAGCAACCAATTAACCATTAAAGCTCGAGAAAAAATATGCTCGAGCGAAGCGATGTGATTTAATACATGTTTGTGACGTTTCTCGTGTTTATTGTTGACAATTGCATTTTGAATGTAAAGTTGAGGCCTCCGTACGATTTAACAGGGTTTTTTTGCGAACTGGTACCGGCCCTTTCCGTACTGCGTACGGTCTACCCACCCCCTTCTAAATACTGCGTAGCAAAAAGGGGTAGGTGTTCACCCTATTAAATAAGGCATGTATTTTGGGGGAAACCAAATACATGTACAGTTACACATTTTATTTGATTCTTTATAATTAATCTGAAAAAAGTAATACATAACAAGTTTTGCTCCGGACAAAAAGGGACGGACGGACGGATTGACTGACGGACGGATGAGTCGATTACTATATGCCACCCTTCGGGGACATAAAAACAAATAGTATTATACAAATAATCCTCACTTGAAGTGTTGTTTATTGTTATGGTCGGCATAGTCTGTCCGTATGTGCGTTCGTCTGTCTGTGCACTGCGTCCGTCCTTTAGCAATTTTGTTAACTTTTAATACTATAACTAGTTCTTTTTTCAATTGCTTACTACAGCTGGTGTTAAATGCTTATGTGTCGGCTTTCAAAAGGTCGCCCTGTACTACATCATTGAGCAGTTATATTTTCTGTTTCTCAGGGAACATTGATTGCATGTTATTTACATATGCAAATAGAATTCCGCTCATGCGCTAGGGGGCGTTAGTGGTGTGGTATATTTTAAAACCATTGATCAACAGCTTCAATAAAACCGATGCTGCAATTTTCCCAATGCATCCTATGCTTCCTGGCAACTTCCCTAGTTTCACGGATTATTTTCAAATTACTGGTCACGAATCATCCACTTTTTGATACAACGTGTCGCTTACATTTTCTGAGTTGGTAGCTCTAAGGTCAAGTCCAACATGGGTCAAATATGTTTCCAAACCACAATTTTGTTACTTTTTAGGATTTTCAAATAATTGTTTTTAAAAGATTTTGCGTTGCGTCTTTTTTCAGGTCCGTAGCTCAAAGGTCAAAGTCACCCTGGTGGGCAAAGGTCAAATAGTTGTTCATACTACAACTTTGTAACTAAATTGGATTCTAAATATCCGAACTCCTATTTAGCAGTGTTAACCCTATTATTTTCAAGCTTGTTGTCATCATGTATGAGCATAGTATCTTAGTCAATTTTAATTTCCAGTCAATTTGCAGCAGGCGCTTCTGGATAATGGCCCTCACATATGTGACATATGAACTCCGGATGCAAGCAGTATACATTTGATCATTTTTAAATGCTGACCTTGTATAGGCATAACTTCACGACTTCAATATCTCTACATGTACATTCACCAATCTGTATTAATCGCTAGCTGGTTACTATGTACCTGGTTAAAAGTTGGACTTTTTGTGATTCTTGAAAGTATACCAGTTGCAGTGTGCATTGTACTACAGGTAATATCCTTAGCATAATCGTTTATCTGGATCTTTAACAGAAAACGTTGAGAGTTGTTTACAAGTATTTTATTGTACATAAATATACATTCAGAAAAACACTTGCCTGGCCGAACACATATGCTTGGGGATTTTTTCTACTACACTGGAGCTTGTAATTCGTCTAAGGAAAACATGCAAGAGATTGGAGAGAACTTTGTACGAGCGCTAAATTCGTCTATGTACCATGCTGCATGCATTGGTGTCCTGGAATGTGATGCGAGGTATGTTAACATAACGTGTGGCCCAACGACAAGCCGACGCAAACGCCATGATGATGCAGCGATAGTCAAACGCCAAGTCGACAAATACGCATACAAAGTTCAGTTTGAATTGAGCGTTCCGTTTCAATTAGCGAATGGGCAGAGTGATACCGATCGCTATATTGAACTTGAGGATATTATGTTTAACATGTTGGATATTATTATAGACAAGACAAAATCTGGCCATTTTTACATAGCCGGATATCATACGGACGAGAATTCCGTTAGGCCAGGAGTAGCGGAATATGCGTGCCCACCTGGAACTGTTTCTGCGAAACGAAAGGCTTCCTGTGGTAAGAAATCAGCAAACATGTTTCAAGTTATGTTTGATCAGGTTTATTGATAATTTTATCAACATGTTGCATGTGGATTTAATTCCTTTTATTTTATTTTTGCTGTAATATAATTGTTATTAAATATGCGTGTTTTATTATGTGGGCAACCCTCTCCCATGAGTACAGCTTTTAGTTATACCCCCACCACAAAATGTGGGGGGCTATACTGGATTCGCTTTGTCGCCTCGGTCGGTCCGTCCGTCCGTCCGTCCGTCTCCAATTCGTGTCCGCTCTATACCTCCTTTACTCATGGAAGGATTTCCTTCTAGGGGATGTGCAGAGCCCATGTTGCCCATGTGTTATCTCAAGGTCATGGTCACAGTTAAAGGTCAAATATCAAACAACCAAATATTACACATTATGTTGTGTCCGCTCTATAACTCCTTTACTAATGGAAGGATTTCCTTCAAACTTGAACGACACTTTTACCTTAACTAGGGGATGTGCAAAGCACATGTTGCCCATGTGTCAGCTCAAGGTCAAGGTCACAGTTCAAGGTCAAATACTAAACAAACAAATATTAGACATTATGTCATGTCCGCTCTATAAACCCTATGCCAATGAGTATTCCTGTAATGGCAGGATATCCTTCAAACTTAGCTAAAACGTTTTCCCCAACTGAGCAATTTGCACAACACATATTACCCTTGCTTGCGCTTTATAATGCACAATGGTGGGGGTATGGATCGCTGAGAGCGATAGTTCTAGTTTGTTATTCCCTCACCACAAAATGTGGGGGGGGGCTATACTGGATTCGCTTTGTCGCGTCGGTCGGTCGGTTGGTCGGTCCGTCAGTCCGTCTCCAATTCGTGTCCGCTCTATAACTCCTTTACTGATGGAAGGATTTCCTTCAAACTTGAATGCCATATTCACCTTAACTAGGGGATGTGCAGAGCCCGTGTTGCCCATGTGATGTGACAGCTCAAGGTCAAGGTCACAGTTAAAGGTCAAATATTGAACAAACAAATATTACACATTATATCGTGTCTGCTCTATAACTCCTTTACTAATGAAAGGATTTCCTTCAAATTTGAATGACACATTCACCTCAACTAGGGGATGTGCAGAGCCCATGTTGCCCATGTGTCAGATCAAGTTGAAGGTCACAGTTAAATGTCAAATAAACCAAAACAAATTTCATATACACTTAAAAACTTTATAGATTGTTAAGTGTCACAAGTAACCTCAATATGCATAATATCCCCTTTTAAGTCCTTCAAGGCCAGTATTACTTAATCATTTAGTCGTCACACGGCGGCATATATTTACGAATTATAGTGCCTTTGACTCTATTTCTTGCACATTTTAGTTGGCTGTGCTCCCGGTGAGTTTATGGCAGTGGAGACAAAGACATGTAACAAGTGTCCTTACGCAACCTACCAGAACGAGTCAAACAGTGTCAATTGTATCCCGTGTCCCACCAACAGCAATACAACTGAAGTAGCTACGAAAAGCAGCGATGGGTGTTTAAGTAAGTTAAACATTGTTTTGTTTCGTTAATGTGTTTAGATATGTGAAAGACTTACGCTGGTTTTTTCCGGGCTGATTTTATACGACCCACCGCCTAAATTTGCTGTAAAAACAGCACTATGGCTACTAAAACCCGGCACTCGAGAACCAAGATGGACCCGTGCCAGGGTTTAGCAATTGATACTTTTAGATCCCACTCAATGACCATATTTTGAGTCAATATAAATCGAAACGATTTCATGTACATAAGGTAATGGACTACAACGGATACACATTAGTACAATGTTTTTTATCAAACTATAAACAAGACTTTCCTCATTAAAGTAATATGTTTTATCTTTAACCATAGACAAATATTTTTAAAACGCAAGTACCTTTTTTGCTTAAATTAAATTAAAGGGGAATAAATTTACACCTTATTACCTCCCTTTAATATGAATACAATGAACATTTTCATTATTGTTTATAAACTCAAAAAAGCAAAACTTCTTCCTAACTGCAAATACGTGAATCCATTACACTACAATTACAGTGTACCTTAAACACTATGACATGCAAACAACTTAAACTCTAAGTAATTAAATATACCCTTTTCAGGTTTCCAAATGAAGTTTTAAATGTTTTGTAGACATAGATGCATAAGACAAATAACATTATAAACAAGTCAGGTCGGGTGTCACTAAACTACGGTGTGTCACAAAACTACGGTGGCATAAAACTGACATGTGCGAATTTTTGTTTTTGTGTCATCCCACTTTTTAATTCTTTGTAGCAAAACTTCGACTTATTTATTCGTTTAGCACAACACATAGAGATAAATTTGATTGGTTTGTTTCAGAACATGAAGATAAATTTGATTCCTTTTTGCACAGAGATATATTTGTTTTGCATACATATATAAAGCCAATCAAAATAGCCGTTACTGAGGTCCATGAGGTCCATCTTATAGAATGATATGGTTATCTCGCATACTTGTAGGCAAATAGATCTCGTTATTTGTTTCGATTTTTTTTCTTTAATTTTTTTTTTCTTTCTCGACCGATACAAAAACTGCTTACATATCTGTGATTAGGGGCTCAAGTGGCGTATATGTGCATTCGGGGAAAATCCATGACCTCACGCGATATGTATTAAAGAGGCCCCACGTTTCAAGGTAAAAAAAAAAGACCATTTATGCAAACAGTTTCCGTCATTTTCGGACCGTCAAATAATTAAGTCTTATTTGCGTGTACATGGTTAGCTTTTATAAAATAAGTTTGTTAAGGTATAACTTGCATGTTAATTGTATTAGTGCAATATGTTTTAGTATTAGTATTTTTGATAATTACCCAGGTTTTCAACGAAAACCAAATTCAGAGTCAAATTCAAATTCAAATTCAAATCTTTATTGTTAATAAAGGCATCCAGCCCATAATACAACATGGGAACAAAACTATAACAAAATATTTACCGGGTTATTGTAATGCTGAAGTCGGCGGCGGGCAGGCGGGCGGTCTTTGGCTGGCGGGCGTCAACTTTTGGTTTCCGCTCAATAACTTTGGTTTGCTTTAGCCTTTTGACACCAGACTTGCTGTATGGGTAGCTAAATATCCAATCCAGTGGCAGCGTGGGATTGCTACCCAGTTGTCTGTGATCAAGGTCAAGGCCATGGCTACTAAAAATAGAAATTTAGTTTCCGCTCAATAACTTTAGTTTGCTTTGGCCTATTGAAACCAAACTTGCTGTATGGGTAGCTTACATCAAGACGCAGCTTGCGATTGCTACAAAGGTGTCTGTAATCAAGGTCCATGTCATTGTTATTAAAATAAAAATTCAGTTTCCACTCAAAATTTTTAGTTTGCTTTGGCCTTGACACCAAACCTGGTGCATGCAACCAAGGCAACCAAAAAAACGGCATCATTTTTTCATCACTTCCATCTTTCATTTCTTATTTCTGTCACATCATTACGTGGTTCAATCGTTGAAAACCTGGTTTCGTCGCATTGCGGCGTTTCTTGTTTCATCATATTTCTTTAAATACTACATTTTGCGGCAATGATCGATATCGACACTTCAGGCAAACACAACAGCTGAGCGATTTTATTGCAGTTGCAATTTGTATTTGTTGCTATTATACTACAACATGTATACTGTTTTATGCAAGATATTTGAAATGCCACTGAAAACATTTATTTTGACTATTTATGATTATGATTAACTGTCTTTATATATTTATATAACTGTCACTTTTATAAATTTCTCTCAGGAGAGGGAATATGAGACGAAGCACACATAATATACATATAAAACAGATGCATGACAAGCGAGCTAACAATGTATATTGAAACTAAACATTAATTTTCGAAAACCTCATCGTCTACCTAATTTATCTTGCATACACATTTATTTCAATGTTAATATTTGTTATTTTCATAAATTTATTAAGCATATATTGTCTATAAATGTAGGGTTTAATATAAAGCACTTTACCTGCCTGTCATACAAGACGCAACTATTATTAACAATAACATGATAAAAATTATGTACACACCACACTTTTTTTTACACTATACATTTACAACTTAATGTCCAAAATGCTACTGAAATGCTTTTGTTTTGACCGTTTATGCTTGTCTTATTTAATGTCTTTGTAAATTTCAATGGAAAGAGGTAGGAAAAATATGACAAATACACATATACATATAAAAACAAATGGGTGTTTGCTGGAACTTGGTGTTTGAAAATTATTTCCGTTAAACCAATCAACGTTAACAATTAGAAGTATACATACATTCGTTTCAGAATATTGTGCTCCAGGACAGTATTCGTCAACAGGTCTTGCCCCATGCGCACTCTGTCCTCTCGGCACGTACCAGACCAATGGATATTCGACGTCATGTGACGTTTGTCCGGACGGCACAATGACGTTTATAGAAGGGGCTGTATCAGACAAGTATTGCACTGGTAATAGTTTTAATGACATTAATGTATACGTAAGTAGGCATTTATAATTATGTAAATAATTCAACTAAATAAATTATATATATAGTATCAATTGTTTTTTCACTGTACTGCTAAATATGCAATTTATATTACGTAAATGAAAATAATATCAAACGTTTTAAAAATGTACGAATAATAATGTAATTTGTAATATATTAAGTCATTTGACAACGAAACACTATATGGTAAATTGCAGATTCTTAGGCATTAAATCAACCTTGCAACTTGTTTTAATTTACATCAGTGAGCAACAAAAGCAATGATGTAGTGGCATGGTATATGTGGTAAAATTGATACAATGTTAATTCACAGTTGGACCATGACTGTCTAAAAACTATGTATCAAATAAAAAAATTATACTTCCGTTTGAAAACCGGGACCCATTATGGGAACACCTGCGATCGGCGGGCGGGCGGCGTCCACAGGGTTTCCGCTCTCTAAGTCAAAGAGTTTTCATCAGATCTTAATCAAACTTGGTGAATATGTTGGTGGGCATAACATCTCGACCAAGTTGAATAACCAGCCAAATTCCATCATGCCTGAATTATGGCCCTTGAATTGTCCAAAATGTGGATTTCCGCTCTCTAAGTCAAAGAGCATATGTCCTGTCTTGACCAAACTTGGTGTAAATGTTGGTGGGCATAATATCTCGACCAAGTTCTATAAGCAGCCAAATCCCCCATGCACGCCTGAATTCTGGCCCTTGTATTGTCCAAAATTAGGGTTTCTATTCTCTAGGTAAAAGAGTTTTCATCCGGTCTTTATCAAACTTGGTAAATATATTGGTGGGCGTAATATCTCGACCAAGTTCTATAACCTGCCAAATCCCCAGGCACTCCTGAATTATGGCCCTTGAACTGTCCAAAATTAAGGTTTCCGCTCTCTAAGTCAAAGAGTTTTCATCCGGTTTTTATCAAACTTGGTGAATATGTTGGTGGGCACAATATCTCTCGACCAAGTTTTAATAATAATAATTTAAAAAATCTGCCAAATCTCCCCACTCCCTCCAGAATTATGGCCCTTGAATTGTCCAAAAAATGAATTAGCGGTATCTGCTCTTTCAAGTCGAATATCCTGCTCTCAAAAATGTTGTCATTACCATTGGGTTTACCACAAATACGACGGGCGTATTATGTGACAGTTTGGCACTCTTGTTCTGTATTAACCCTCGACATGTTCAATTTCTGTTATGTCTGCATCTATGTTTTATCACACAGATTTTGACATGGTAATAAATCATGGAAAACAGTTTACGTACACAATCGCGAATGAGGCAGCTGAATATACAGTCTTGTTTTCGGCGTTCCTTGGCGAGTCCAAATTTTCAGTCCAAAACATAGTCGACGGGTTGAACCTGAATTTTACATTTTCATCAAATCATGACATGACACTACAAGGGTATGTTGTTAGTTTTATTAAATACCAATACGGTCATATAATTAACTGTCTTTATCACAATTAATTCTAAATGATTCTACGTCGCCACAACAAGGTGTAGGTATTTAGCATGGCTTTTATTGAATAAATATTATTCGCAAACTTTACCTAAGCCGTTTCAATATAGCAGACAAAAAGGTCGTTTTTACGTAATGGCTTTAGTATACATGTACATCACTTTACACTGATGCCTTTATTAGTACACGCTATTGTTATTTTTAGAACAATTGAAACAAAACCGTGTTATCTAAATGATCCTCAATGTTGAGACAGAATCTACGTACATGGATTTAATTGGAATATGTCCTTCTTTGGTCTACTGTTTGAAAATTTAAAATATTAATCATTATACAGCTGTTTAAATGTTCACTAGGAACGTAACGACATCTGCGAATGCTGCATCCATGCCTTCTGACGGCCGGTGGCATCACATAGCCATCAGTGTAGGTGGCGGAGATGTTAAAGTGTATGTTGACGCCAAAACACTTGTGAACGCACCGCTTGTTACAAGAAGGACGAGCATTCTTACGAGCAGGGATGCATTCACGTTCTACGGAGGTAATCTTTTCAAACGATATGTATCGATACAAAAAACATGCCGAGTCGTTTTAGGATACTCTGAATATGGGCAATCATAATGAAGCATGAACATTCCCTTCTTTAGATGTTTTAAATCGAAAGAATAATGAATTTATTGTAGTGATATGTTTTAACTAGCCATACGCCCCGTACTTCATCATTGTGTAGTCATATTTTCTGGTCCTCAGGGATCATTGACTGTATGTCTGTTTACATTTGAAAATAGAGTTCCGCTCATGCGCTAGGGGGCGTCAGTGGTGTGGCATCTTTCATTACCACCGATGAACAGCTTCAATAAAACCGAGG
>Ga0224511_10001632_pt1 | contig 13919 bp, 6 predicted proteins | sample SF_May12_sed_USG_2_FD_169988 | JGI IMG/M metagenome (GOLD analysis project Ga0224511, IMG submission 169988) | Sediment microbial communities from San Francisco Bay, California, United States - SF_May12_sed_USGS_8_1 | ecosystem: Environmental > Aquatic > Marine > Sediment | place: USA...
GGGGAGGGTGGGTGTATAAAATCATTGAATCATCGAATAAAAAATTGAGAACATTTACCATTTTGGGGCATAAAAAATCATCCACGGTCCGCGGCCTTTAGGGAGGTGGTGCCTTTAGGGGGGGAGGGGGTTCCAGGCTCGCCCCGCCCTGGACTTGCTAGTGCACTGCGATTCCGCCAGATTGTAATGGCTGCCATGTGGTGGAGTTTCTAAATAGTTTGTCAATAGAGTTATGAAGGTCAGAAGTTCAGAACTACAGTCAAATCTGATCCATAGTTCATTGTTATAACAACCTCTTAGAGGTCAATCGCATGTCAGGTACCAGAATGTAATATGGTGCACCAGCAGGGTGCTATTTACAACAGTACAGCATCGGGGAAGTACCATCTTTCCAAGCCATAATGTTAGTTGCAATAATTCAACTCTTGGCTAACAAATCATAATGCCGATGAGACAAGTCATTCTTTACATTTATCCAGGACAGGGATTGAACCCGCGACACCCTGCTTGCAAGTCGGGTGCTCTACCAACTGAGCTACACAGGCCAACAGGTCTGCCTTATGTTCATTCCTATTATATATATCACAGTGAACTCTTTGTTCACAAATCAAACACTTATCAAGCATCAATTTATGCAGACTCTGACCATGTTTGATTACTCGGACTTGCATTTGAACTAAGTCATGCACCTTTTGAACTCCGAAAATTACAAATTTCCTTTGTTATTTTATAGAAAGAATATTTTGTAAAATAATTTTATTACAATTTGTTTTTAAGTGGGCTTGGTCATTTACATGTGTAGCAGTTTAGTTTTAAACTTGTTCAAGTCTTGTAACTGCTTTAGTCAGTTTGAAGCCAACTGATAGAGTTGTTTAATGTGGTATTTATTCAGGATTCTTTTCATGCCAAATGCAGTTATAGAAAGCTATGTTTTTTCTCCTGAAACTTAATTATCATCATTTGTTGTGTTTTTTAATGAAATCCAATATTTATTAAAAAATTTTGTAATGATTGTTTTATTTTCAAAATGTTCAAATATATTCATAACATTATACTACATTTGTTTAATGCATTTCAGGTGAAACTGTGTAGTGTCTTATCTAAGAACACCTTCCCATCCAAACCATGGACAGTGAAGTGACGCAGGACGGTCGATTGATGGATCTGATCGACAGCGACTGGCGCGAGGATGAGCTACCGAAGGAAGACATCGCCGTGCCACAGATGGAGCTCCCCGAGATAGAGCCGGAAAACGGACCGACCACGGAGACACTGAAGGAACAGGAGCAGAAGTGGACGGACCTTGGACTGACTTCGTTACATGACCAACCCCCGCCCACCAACAACCCTCACTGAGGTGGCCTGGATCTGACTGTAGACAGATTGACTTCTTGGATCTAGCGCGGAAAAGATTAGAAATGATTTACTTTGTTAGACAGTCAGAATTTTTTGTCAGGAAGTCTAGGACAATTTGTGTGTAGACAGATTGGCTTCTCTGATCTAGTGCAGAAAATATAAGAATCTGTTTACTTTGTCAGACAGTCTGATATTTTGTCAGGAAATCTAAGACAAGTTGTGTTAGACCTTTTATAACTGTCAGACAGTGTTACATGTCAGTAGGTCGGAAAAAATGTTGTTGCCTCTTCTACTGAATATTTTTTTTTAAATATACCAGGTAGACATTTCTCTATAATTAGTGATCAAATCAGTGAAGTAGTGGCTTTACATGTTTGGTTGTCATAGCTGTACTCTGAAGCAGCCGAGCAGACATGAGCTATAGTGATACATGAGCCATACTGGATGCTGTGCTAACGGACATAATATCATACATGACTTAGACTTCTTGATTATGATCTCTGCCATGTGACAGTCAAACTTGTCAGAAAAGTGCCAAGTCCATTGTTTAAAATGACATAATACCCAAGAGGGTTATTTAGAAAAGGGCCATAAATCAAGTCTTATAGACAGTCCTGATAGCAGTGTTCTAGACATTAAAGTGTATTTTATATATACAAATATATATTCAAAGGGAAGTAAGACATAAACATGAGTGTTATTCAAAGAGAGTTGTCTTTCTTTGTTTTATCTTTTCAATTCTTTATAACAGATTTGTAAATGTAAAAAAAATATGTTTCAATGAAATAAATGCTAAAACCAGCAAAATATTAATATGTCTTCAAAAAGATATTATGCTTTTTTCTAAGTTTTATAGTATTTTGAATTGATACTGTGTTATGTTTCTTCATTTAAATTAATGTGTGGAAAGAATTGTAAGAAATAATAAGTATTCTAGTTCCATATAGCTCTTATCTACAAGTTTTTACTTGATGCGAGAATATCATTTTTTTAAACTTGATGAAGTTAAGTAGATACATGTATTCAAACAATAAATCACAAAGTTTAACCTATCTTCTTAAGCCACCTATTTGTTTAATATGGAAAAATGCAAAATCAGCAAGACTATGCTCTGCTATGTTATTTTACAAGAAGATAAAACCACGGATGCAGTTGTGCTTGCAGAACCAGCACACACAAATGTTTGGCAACTTGGCCATACCGTTAAGAATATAATTTTTAGGAACAAAAATCTGGTATAATGCCATGTTGTATAGATTTATAATTATAACAGAACATAACAACAGATAGCTTATATATATGTTGCATTGAAGTTGAGCAAAATATAGCATACCAAAACAAATGACAATAATGAAAGCACAGCAGGACGTGATTATGTTTGATTGATTAATTTTTAAGTAACTCGTGCATGTGGTGTATTGAAGCACATACCGGTACCAATTACCATGCAGCTAAATAATTATTCTATAGACAGTAAAGCACACTTAACGTTACAGGGCTGTAATGGACTTGCGAGATACACATTTGTATTGTTTATCAAAACATGAGCAAGACTTTCCTAATTTAAATGTGGTATATATATACGCTTTTACTTTTCAACTTCAGGTATTTCTTTTTTCACACATTATTACCTCCCTTTAATATGAATAGAATGAAAAATTTCAAACTTGTTTATAAAAAAATATGTGAAAAGCGATGTGGTGCATTGTCTCTAAATGGCATATATTTCAATAAAATAAAGTTTTTTAAACTTCTACTTAGCTGCAAATCTGTGAATCCATCACAGTGCTATAACCTTAATGTTTGCAAAATATGATGCACAGACAATTCAATGAATAGAGGCTTGCTGTGTCAACACGGTCTTCATCCAACAGCTTGATGAACAAAAGCTGTGGTGGAGACATGTTTTCTTGCCGGTTTTTATGTCAACTTACTATTTACATATAACATTGTAATACGCGTAATAATAGATAATGGAATAATGATTGTTATAACGCTTTCATAATAAGATTGTTCCACAAGACTTGAAAGGCTCTGTATAAACGCGATGCACATATTGTGGTTGTTTTTATTCCGACGCTGTCTTAGCTGTTCTAGGTACACAATAATTATGAACACATGTTATCAGTTAATAATATATAAATGCACTTTTATATATACATTGCATGAGTTCATTGTATAATTACGTCTTAGAGCGGCAAGACAAATATTCAGTTATAATTCTAACCACATAAACTACATTCTTAGTAACGTTGTTGCCACGTGGTTTTATAGTTACCAAAATGGGCACGTGCTTTACCCATTAAGCCCACCGCGGGTTCAAACCAGGACCGGTATAGCTTACAACTAGAGACGGCTACTACCGCACTAGGTAGGGTGTTTGTCGGAGTCGGCGGGATATCGTGCAATATAATACGCTTTACTGGAAAATAATTCTCTTGCTGAGTACAAGTGGTTGGTTTGGTTTAAAGGTCAATTATATGTAGGTAAAGTTATAGATCGGGGGTGCTTTAGACTAACGTGGAAGCGTATTTTAAATATAAAAACAACTCCGGAAATGATAAAATCTTCAGATTGAGAGGTCTTCAAATAAGTTTTTTGGTTTTATTTTAAATCTGATGCAGAAGTGCGTCGATAAGAAACTGCAAGTCTTTGGGATTGAACCTTTCGAAGGTGAGATATGTACTTGTTTAATTATTTGGTTGTATAATTATTTATTTACACGAAATGCATTTATTTTGTACGATTGTTCCTTATACATCTATTTTTTTAAACCAAAATATTATTTCTTATATTTTACATGATACTCAGTAATTTGAAATAAGAATAACATAAACAAACATCGAACGCGTGAAAATAGTCATTTTTTTACCAATTATACATGTAAGTTGGCAGTTTTGTCACCGTAGGCATATGCCATTAGATTTCAAAATGTGTGCTTGGTAAAGCAATTCTAAAGCAAGATTTTGGCCTTTAAGACAAGGAAGGATATACTGTAAAGTATGATGAAATATTTCAAGAGAGAAAATGCCAATGCTAACATGTAATCTGCGATTATATATTTTTTCACCTAAATCTGCATGTCATAGGATAAATTCTAGGCTTGCCCTTTTCGTTTAAACATATGCACTCTTAAATATGTGTCTTATCGAATAGCTTTTTAATTATTTGATTTAAGACGATCACTTTGTGTCCATTTTCAAATGTCAGAATGAACTTCGTAGGAGTTGGCATTTTGTTTCATCCGATAATCGTAATATAGTTGACAAATGCTTCAGGATGTTCCTTTACGAAATGTATTTGAATATGTTTTTTTTCTAATAAGCAGATTAAAAGGCTAAAGAAAGAGCAAGTTAAAAGATGTGATACTTTTTATGTAACATTAAACTAAAGAAAGGGAATGTATGAGAAAATCTTAAGTGCAAAACACGACAAAAATGTTAAGATGACTTATCAACTATCGCCAATAGTAATCTGTGTCATTAGAACGAATGTTATATGATTGAGACATTGTTTATATAATGGTACTTAAGATTAGACGTATTACCATATAAGTTTACGGCGCGTCTCTACCAATATGGTAAAATGTACGTGAGACTAGTAACCAAACATATTTTAGTATGTTCGTGCGTATTTTTAGACACAAAAATATTATTATAAAGTGTTCGACCTATTTCATATTATATCAAACCGTATAGGAAAAGCGATTATACAAGCAATGGAAATGTTGTTGCTGTGCTAATACCATGAACAAAAAGGACAAACCATTATAATTGTATAGTATAAAGTATATTAAGGTGGTATACACATTGAAAGATTGCTCGTTTTAGTTGAAATTTATGTTCTTCAAACGTGGCATCGTTCTGCAGACATTTTAGTAGGCATGACAAACAGTAAGTACACGTTTGCGATTGTATCTAGTCTGTAATAATGTCATTCTGAAGTGATTTTAAGCATAAAATATTTCCAAAACAAAAAGAAGCGCATTGTAATATATAATATAAACATAGGAATCGACAAAAATCACTTTCTACAATTGGGGTACGCATATCAGCGGGTAACTCGTAAATCCGTTCTATTAAAAGACGTAACTGAAAATTTAGTACAGGATTTTAAAGGTCAAAAGGTTTAATTTGTATTTTGAATTAATCTCTTTATTTGGGTGCGGGATTTGAAAGGGATATTGAATATTTCAAATGTGTGAACATGGTACTCACATAAATATGTGGTCGAGCTAATTCTTTAAATAAATTGTTGAAATTCATAAAAATTAATAACACTATTTGGAAATGCATTGCTGTTGCTAATGTATTGGTAAGTTCGTTTTGATATTTGTCTTGTTAATGAATATTTTAAGTCAGGCGGCTACAAGTTATTATTAGCATTAACTACATTTTACACTGATATGAGAGGAACGGATAGTTGGATAGTGGAACATCACCTCTTTTAAACACGAATTATTAAAGGTATAGTGTAATAAAACTTATATATGCTGATGAACAATGTGGCTTTAAATTAATTATTTGCATTAATTTACCATTGAATGGCGATTAACTAAATGAAACGATGTAAATTTGGATCACTACGAATTATAGCTAGGATGTGTTTCTATTGAAATACGTATAACAAATGCGTGTTTAACTAATGACTAATTATTTGTGTAATTAAATCATACCTTCCTACCGGTACTTGGGGTACTTGTAATTATTCTAATGTAACATTTAGTACTACAGTTTTATTGCAAAATATTCCTTTAATAACGCGCATTCCAGAGCATAAGCTGTTTGAACCTCAATATTCTACTTTGTAGTGTTCGTTTGTAGCCAAACGTTTTTGCAAGGAAATGGGTACTTAATCACCACGACTATCTTAATTCTATTTATTAGCCCTCGTTTGCAGATATTATCAGTAATTCAGCCATAACCCCTATAAAATACCTTTAGATATTTTCTGGGAAATTCTCATGCGATATTCGGCCAGTGTAAGGAATGCGCGTCTAAAATCCTGGAATAATAACTACTGCGTTAGATGTGTGGACAGAGTTTGGAACTGAAATTGGATTCTGTATGGAATTAAATGTAAAATAAATTCAAAATTCAAACTTGGCAAGGTAAGATTTATTTCTATTTAAGCTACAGCTAATGGTTGCTATTAAAGGGGAAGAATGTAACCGATTGAGAGTAAATAAATAATTAATGAAAACAATGACTGCAAAGCAGTTACAACATAACGCTTACTTCTAAAATAATAATATAAATATAGGGTTTGTGCACATATGAACAGTTACAAATGGATTTTGTGTAGATTTTTCAAAATAGTTATTTCTAACTCTTTTTTTTATTTTTGTATTGATGAAGAATTAAAATATTTTAAATTTGTAAGAAAATAACTATACGAGTACAATCTAATATATCAATTGATATCAATACAACACTTATTACTACAGAAAACTTTTTTGCATAAACATACGTGTATTTTTATTAAATATATTAAAAACCTAATTTTAAGCAGTGCTGTCAGTAAATGAACTGTTTAAGGCTCTTCGCACATTTAAAGATCACAGTCTAAAGGCTGAACATCATTGTTTGTATTGCACGTGCTAGTTTCAAGCAGCCGTATTAGAAAACTTTTGTTTAAACTCTCAGAAAGGAAATGCCATTAGGCAGCAACAGTGTTCTCATTCGCATACCAAATTGGCCGTAAATTATCCGGACACTATCCAGACGCGTGCACGTGTTATGGGAAGCGTGTGCAATCTTGCGAACGTTTACACAGCTCGAGAGGTGCAACGTGTCTTACCATGAGTGATACGTCTGATTAATGACTATTTTTTCATCATTACCAACGTTTGTTCATATACTGTATACAAACTGTAAACAAAGCTTTATGAGACATTTTTTGTTTATTTTAACCTGCCCGATTCAATTTGGTGCCTAAATACTGTAAAGTAAAACATATTCGCGTGCTGCAATTTTCTCGGAAAGGTAATTATTTTAGATTTGTGCAGTGTTAAAACGTGCTTACATTGTCGAAACAAGACCTCATTTAGGATTTTAAACGTAGATAAATGTTTTAATATTCGCGTGAGGCAATTTAATTCGCCCAAAAGCAACTCCGGAGAAAACAACACGAAATTTAGACCTCCGTGAAAATGACAGATTTTACAGGTGTGCACCCACGTGGCTCGATATCTCCTCTACGGCGAATGGTCACACGCTACACGTGTTCTAAAAACACCAGTAATATTTAAAGACAAGTTACGAGTTTAGGGGAAATAGTTTCGCGGAAAAGAGTGGCCGTTTGTTTAGAGCTATTGGTGTATGAAACTTCCTTGATTTAATAGAATTACATGTATGTAGTTTTCTAGCATCAGTGCTCGTTTTATAATATATTTGAACATAGTTGACGTGGATAAACGGAGTGCAAAAATGATTAAGATGGTAGCTAAGATGAATTGTTTTATTAACTAACTTTTTTACTTAGATTTTTAATGTTTTATATAAGAACTATATTCAAAATCAATTATGTAGTATGTGCCATGACCGACTACAATAAGTGCTATGACCTTTTCATGAATACTATTGAATACTATTATAATCATGGTCACACAATCCCTGTCGAGTGTGGTAATACTATCATACATAGCCTGGAACATTAGCGTTCACAATGCAGAAAATCGCGTTAATGCGCGTCATGAAAACAACATTATCCTTCAGGCGTGAAAAATACACGTTATTTGCATAATTCTCTATGAAATGTGCGCATATCACGCGTTATTAAGGTTCCTTCCTCGGGGCGCCTTTCCCATTTTAGGCATTTTTGTAAAATGAATACTCACCTTGCTTGATTATATTGATATAATATCAATTTAAACTTGTAGCGCCGCTCAAAATGTACTTAAATAAAACGCGAAAACGATTAAAACCAAAGATAAAATAAAATTGATGCACATTCTTTTGCTTTCGTTTAACGAATTGATTTTTGTTGGTTTCAGAAAGTAAGCAAAAAGCTAAAACGATCAAAACCAATGATTACATAAATAGTAATGCACATTATAATTATTTTGCTTTTAACGAACAATTTGTTATTTCAGCTACATAAGCGGAAAGTTCACTATCAGACATTATTGAGAAGTTTCAATCTGATATCTACAACGTACTTTACAAACAAAAGACGGTGAAAAACGTTTACCAAAAATCAAAATGGTGCTGGAAGTTATTCTGATGAGTGTTGCGGTGGTTTTATTAGTGATTTTGTTGGTGATGAAAATGACCATGTGTTCAAAGGAAGGGAAGTATGCGCCGGGGCCGGAAGGGTCGCCGATTGTTGGACAAGCTTTCAACTTGTCGTTTGACTCCGCACATCTGAAGTTCACAGAATGGAGCAAGCAGTATGGCGATATCTTCAAGTTTTATTTATTCGGCAAACAGGTTGTGGTGTTGAACAACCCGGATCTCATTCGCAAGGTGTTCGCGGGAAAAGAACTTTCATTAAAGGTGGCCGACCGACCGTCGTCATTTCTCGGTTACTATGTTGGTTGTGGATATAGGGACATCCTTTTTAGACGGTACGATGACATTTGTGCTAAAGTCAAAAGTTTCACAATGAAAGCAATGTATTCTGTTAAAATGGAGAACACCAAATACGACGAGTTGCAACTTACGGAAATTAACGACTACGTCCGGAAAATTACGAAAATCACAAATGAAGATGTCGACATCATTGAACCCTTGCAAGATTCCCTCTGCAAGCTGATTGGTTTATTGGTAAGTTATTTTACACAATTCTAGTGTAGACTTGCATTTTTCCTGACGAATTTTCATTTACTGTTGTAACTTTAAAGATGACTTCGAGGTTTGGACAAAGGAACAAAACAACTATAATAATGCTAATTTTGACAATACATTATGACGAATAAAAAAGGCAATATCGCATTCCATATGAAAACAACAAACTAGATAAGTACTTCGAGAGTCATCTAGGTCATCATGTTTTAGTGTCCGATCTTAAAAATCAAGTACGTGCAAGTGCGCACTAAGAGTTTTTGACATCTGTGCAAAAGTACCTCAATAATTACCATGCGTGCGACGCATATTTTCATGGATATGAAAACAAAAAACTTTTGTCATACCAAAGACAAGTGTTTTGATAGTTTTTGTGGTAAAACTAATATCAGGGGGATTTAGTGACTTCGTTTAGTGCTCCAAGGAATGGGCATTAGCGGGCCGCTGTAAATTCATTATCTTGAGAAGCTATGTCCTGATGAAAACGGTTTGAGATGGTAGTACCAGAGGCATTGTCTTATACTTTTCTTTGCACCATGACTTTCTTTTAATATTAGTATAAATTATTTCCATGGGCGTTTTGTAGTTCCCGAGAACAATGTTTGAAAGTTGTCAACATTGAAACTTTAGTCGTAGTATTTCACAGAAAAGAACTTAAATGAGTTCTATACATATACGTATTACCAAATGCATTACGAAACCTAGCATTAGATTGTCAAAAGTTTCATTTTAAATCCGGCAAAAGATCTACATTGTTTTAAATGCTCATACTAGAGTCATAGTAAATTACACTAGCAGTTATGCATTGTAAATACAGGGAAAAAGTAAGGTTCACGCGCTCCTTTGGTTCACCGATAGTTAAACATGTTTGCAAAAGTTCTAATTCAATCGTAATTTACTTTTGTGATATATTAATAGGCTAACACCACAGCTTTATGCATAGTTTATTACGATAAAAAATATATAAAAACGGCGCAATCTTTAATCATAGTCCATGTAATCAAGTCCGTTCGAAGTCCGAGTTATCAAGTTCATAAGTGAGGTTCTTAGTCGTTGTCACTTGGGGTCATCTTGACGGGGTAACGTGGGGTCATCTTGACGGAGTCACGAGGGGTCACATTGGCGGGATCCTGCCAGTCGTTGTCCCGTGGGGTCATCTTGACGGGGTCCTGCCAGCAGTTTGTCCTGGCCTTGACCTTGATGTCCCGCTTCTTGACGGGCGTCAAGGCGTCCTCGAGCTCAAGTGTTCCGTCATGTCTGAAATCATGAGAGGATAGGCAACATTTTATTGGGGTATTTAAACATACATTGTTATAATTAATTACAAGTCACTTAGTGTATACTTGCATTGCATGGTAATGTTTTGACAAGTTTTACTCTTAATCAGAAATAAAATCGACAAAATCATGACTTTAGAACAACATATACATCTACTTATCACGTAGATACCGACATTAGTTATTACTTTTAGTTGAGTAAACACTAAACTAAGCTCTAACGGTAGGGTCAGGTAATGGGCATACTATTTTAGCGTGTAAAACGATATGCAGATAGGGAGGTTGTTCTAGTCAACAAAATTATACAGTAAATCCGCTTATAATGACCCGTTTATAAGGAACTCCGGTTATAAGGAACATATTTTCATGGTCCCGATGAGTTCCATATAAGCGGATTTTACTGCGGATAATCTAATGTCACTACGTACTCGATGACCCATCTCTGGAAGGCAGACAGTCCGTTCCTCCAGGCGGAACTTCCGGAGGCCTTACGGACGGCGCGCGTCTTGAACACCTGGCTACACAGGAAGTTCTCGACGTAGTAGGCGAGGCGCTGGCGACTCAGGCCGTCCATCGTGGTCGGCCACGTGATCCCCTTGTCCGGGCAGCCGCGCGCCTAAAACATACACATCATTTATCTTTATACATATTGATACTTACTTTATCAGAGATACTGAGTATGTTTTTTTTCCGAAGTTATATATAACTCTAGTTTATACAATACTAATAAAGTTGTGAGGGTTTTATTCAAAAGAAACAGGTTGTCTGGAGATTTAACTTCCATTTAAGGAAATAAAATAGTTTCTTTCAATAACTGGCTAAATATTGATGCTTATACATTCTGTATCATTTAATTTTAATTGTTTTACATACAAATTAAAACAATCTTCTTAATTATAATTTTGTACCTTTGCTCTGTTCTGAAGCTCAAGCGTTAAGACCCTATCGTGGTTGCCGCGCGGTTTCCGAAATCTGTCGATGTTTTCAGCGTGCGAGCGACAGCCCGGTTGCATTGCAGCCATCAGAGGGCGCTTGTTAACGGGGGTCTGCTGTCTAGAAGGCATCTCGCGGGCGCTGGGTAACCTAGCGATTGAAGGGTCCCATGAAATTGGCGTCGGTGGTGAAAACTCCGGTGGAGAAGCCATTAGCCATCTAGCAGTTCTTTCGTCGTAATCTGTTTGCGGCGTCTTCGGCAGGGCCAGCGTGTACCCGACATCTGCTGGAGTCTCCTTTATCGTTCTAGAAGTTTTCATTTCCAGTCCATCACCGCTTTCAGGTGGGCTGCTGCCGATGACATTGCACATTGGCTCGCCGTCGCCGATATCGGGTCCGTCAGAAGTCGCCGTAAATCTCGGTTTGGTCGCGTTTTCAGGCAGACTTAGTTCGGCATTTTCTTCAATGTCATTGATAACAAGCTCTGCCTTTGTAGCACCATCACAGTGGTCATTGGTTGAATCACCAAACCTTTCGCCAGTGGAGAAATGACCTGGAACCTTGGCCAAGGTTGGCCTGACCTTTCTCGTGCCAACTGCGCCTTTTGGGCGGACTGACCGTTTCATCTTCTGCCAAGGTTTCCGCAAGACTGCAGAAAGAGGCCGCTTAAAAATAAAAACGAATAAACTTTTGATTAAAATCTGAATTTGAAATTGACATTTACAAATACGAAAAAAGAGTTCCGCTTATGCGATAGGCAGCGTCAGTGGTGCGGCATCTTTCATTACCACTGATGAACAGCTTCAATAAAACCGAGGCTGCTATATTCCCATCCAGACTATGCTTCTTGATGGCAATCTTTTAAATCAGTTTAATATACAAACATATTCCATAGTATCACAAACATTGTATGGCATCAACAACGTTATTTTACGACTAACTGTTACTCATGTAAACTAGTTAATTCTTATTACAATGTACCTCATTGAACCACTTCTGAGTCTTTGTCTTCTTGACGAACATCTCCGGCGACATTTCGCCTGTCAGGTCTCCGGACATTGACGAGTCAACGTCGTACTCTTTCGGTGGGTCGACGGAAGACGATTCAAGGTCGAACATTTCCGCATCGATGACGGCATCTTCAAACTCGCCAACTGCGGCACCGCTCTTCTGGTTGGAGTTTAGATAGCCTAAAAAGAAATCGAGAAAAATATATAGAACACATGAAAATGCCTGTTAAACTTTGGTGATGAGTAAATTTTTTTTACTCAAAGCAAATATCTTAGACGCCCTGCTATATATAGCCAGAAAGACAATAACATTGGCGCAATCACTTTAATACAACACTCCAACAGCCAGACTATTGAATATTCAGTCTCTCTTGCAAAATTGCAGTCCAAAAAGGTAGTTTTTGTAACAAAAAAACAAGCCGGGTACCTTTGACAGAAGCTTCTACCAGTAGTTATAACTCGTATGTAATATTTGTATTTAATAATTGGTTTATGATTTACTACTAGATTATTAGATTACATAAATTATTGATTGGTGTTAAATCGTTGTCTCTCTGCACACTTTAAACAATAAATAATCAAACACAATCAAATATAGAAGACCTGGCGTATAGTTGTAGCTTTTTTCAGGTAAGCTGACTTTGTTAGTACACATTATTTGTATGAGGATCTGTCACGTTCAGCAGTTTATTGTTCATACACTTTTAAACATTGCAATACAGGGGACATCATATGCACCCCGGGGCATAAACATGTTTGGAACTAAAATCTGACCCGAAGTTTGGCATTTGTGTGTTGTATAGAAAAAATTCGAGACCACATACATGTATTCTATATTCGGTACTGGCGTGCTTAAAATCAATAAATCATAAATAGAACATAAAAGTCGTATTTTAGGTATTATATGTGGCATTTTTATTAAAACATAATTATAATTATAATGTATGTCATCGACGATTCGGCATTTGCCTTTTTAAGATCTTGCACACATTGAACTCAATAAATTTGCTTTAGTTATTGCTAAAGTCTTCATGTAACCTTTTAAGTACTGTATATATTTGAATGAAAAGCAAAAAAGTAAAAGCACGCTACCTGCATTTCCCCGTGCACTGGCGGCATGTCCGTGTACAGACAGCTCCACCCTTGCACCCACATCTCCGCCAGACGACGCTAGACCAGCTTTCCGGCGGAAACAGTTGCCCCAGCCCTCGCTCGGAGTTTTCGGCTGGCAAAACGAGTTTCCCATTAATTTACGGGTTCTTTTTTCGTTTGCACATTACGAAGAAACAATAATGCAGCTTACACGATTGAATGATCGTTGCTAAGTGAATAATTTTGACGTCGATTCTGTGACGTCATTTGTACGACGTCAAAATCTTAATCTCCGTATATATATCGTACCGTTTTAAATGAACGTTTTGACGGCAAACAAAATACAGCTATCTTAAAATCAAAGTTTTATGAAGCTAACTATCAGCTTAACTAAATTAACTATATTAAACACGACGTAGCAGCGGATGAGCATTTAAAAATCTTACTTGATCAGTGTGCGGACAATA
>Ga0224511_10001633_pt1 | contig 13917 bp, 13 predicted proteins | sample SF_May12_sed_USG_2_FD_169988 | JGI IMG/M metagenome (GOLD analysis project Ga0224511, IMG submission 169988) | Sediment microbial communities from San Francisco Bay, California, United States - SF_May12_sed_USGS_8_1 | ecosystem: Environmental > Aquatic > Marine > Sediment | place: USA...
AAGCACTTCTTCTTCCTCTTCTTCACTCATATCATATTCTGCGTCATCATCCTCTTCATCGTCATCATAATCTTCATCGTCATCGTCATCGTCATCGTCATCATAATCTTCTTCATCCATGTCCATGATGTCTTCATCCGTTTCTATTTCGGCAATCTGACCCTGACTTGCGAGCAGTTCCTTGTCTTCATCACTAATTTCCAGTTCGAGCTGTCCACCGATACTATCCAGATCTTTCAGCTCGGAAAGTGTTGGCAGTTCATCCAGTGACTTCAGATTAAAGTAATCAAGGAATTGTTTTGTTGTACCGTACATGGCCGGTTTCCCCGGTACATCGCGATGACCAACACAACGGATCCATTCACGTTCAAGCAAAGTTTTTATAATGTTGGAGCTGACTGCCACACCACGTACTTCCTCGATTTCACTGCGAGTAATCGGTTGACGATAGGCAACTAGTGCCAGTGTTTCCATCGAGGCGCGTGAATAACGTGATGGTTTTTCATCCCATAATCGATGTACCCACTCCGTATATTGACTCCTGACCTGTAAACGATAACCGCTGGCTACCTGTTTCAGTTCAATACCGCGATTCTCACAATCCTTTTCCAGTGCCTGCAGTGCTTCTTTTACTTTCTGACGACTGGGTTTTTCATCTTCCGGAAACATGGAAATAATGCGATCAATGGTCAACGCCTGACCGACTGCCAACAAGGCGCCTTCAATAATATTTTTTAACTGTTCTTCTTTCATTCTGTCTCTCCCCGTCTGCGCAGGTTTTATTCTTGTTCTTCTTCAGGCAACTGTTCTGTTGCGGTAGCAGGACGTACATGAATATCTGCAAATGGCTCGGCCTGTACCAGTTCCAGTAATGATTCCTTAACCAGCTCAAGGATGGCAAGGAAGGTCACAACTACACCGAGCTTGCCTTCCTTCACATCAAACAAATCCCTGAAATCAACAAACTTGCCGGTTTGCATACTAGCCAGAATATCTGACATACGTTCACGCACCGACAATGGCTCCATCTGGATATGATGATGGGTAAACATTTCTGCACGTTTCATGACTTCCTGAAATGCAAAAATCAATTCCTTGATATCAACATCCGGTGGCAATTTGGTTGTTTTCTTGTCTTCAACATCCGCCTGAGTGGGTAAAAAGTCACGACCCATTCTGGGCAAATCATCCAGCTCGATTGCTGCCTTCTTGAAACGTTCGTATTCCTGTAAACGACGAATTAATTCAGCACGCGGGTCATCTTCGTTTTCGGCATCTTCCTCCACACGCGGTAACAACATGCGTGATTTGATTTCTGCCAGCATCGCGGCCATCACCAGATATTCTGCCGCCAGCTCGAAGCGCATGTCTTTCATCAAATCGATGTATTGCATGTACTGTGCCGTGATATTGGCAATCGGGATGTCCAGAATATCAAGGTTCTGGCGCTTGATAAGATAAAGTAAAAGATCGAGAGGACCTTCGAATGCATCGAGAAAAACTTCCAATGCATCGGGTGGAATATAAAGGTCGTGCGGGATCTCTGTCATTGCCGTTCCCTGCACAACAGCAAACGGCATTTCGACCTGTTCAGGCCTCGAGTTTCCTTGAGAATCTTGCTGGAGAATTTCCTGTTGAGTTTCAACTTGAGGGTTCTCCCCTTCTTCTAGTTCTTCGATGACCCGCTTTTCAGTCTCAATCATTTATAATTTAGCCCCATCACCTGACGCACCTCTTCAAGGGTTTCGCGTGCTACGGTTCTTGCCTTCTCATTTCCTTCAGTAATGATACTACGAACCAGCTGGGGATTTTCAATAAATTCCACCGCCCTTTCCCGAATAGGCGCCAATTCTGCCAAAACCGCTTCAATAATCGGTCCTTTGCAGTCCAGACAGCCAATTCCGGCACTTTTACAGCCTTCCTGTACCCATTTTTGCGTATCTTCACTGGAATAAATCTGATGAAACTCCCAAACCGGGCATTTTGCCGGGTCACCGGGGTCAGTACGTCTTGCCCGTGCCGGATCGGTAGGCATGGTACGCAATTTCTTGTCCACGGATTCCGCGTCTTCACGCAGTGAAATCGTGTTGTTATAGGATTTGGACATTTTTTGACCATCGAGGCCGGGCATTTTCGAGGCCGGGGTCAATAAAGATTGAGGTTCGGGCAGGATCACTTTGCCGCCGCCTTCCAGATAACCAAACAGGCGTTCACGATCACCGCGGGTAATATTTTGCTGATCATCGAGCAAGGCACGTGCTGTTGCCAGTGCCTCATCATCTCCTTGCTCCTGATAACGCTTGCGCAGATCACGATAAAGTTTGGCATTTTTCTTGCCCATTTTCTTGGCCGCTTCTTCCGCCTTCTCCTCAAAACCAATCTCACGTCCATAAAGATGGTTAAAACGACGTGCAACTTCACGCGTCAGTTCGACATGGGCGACCTGATCTTCACCCACCGGCACCATACCGGCTTTATAAATCAGGATGTCTGCACTTTGTAATAACGGATATCCAAGGAAACCATAGGTGGCGAGATCTTTTTCTTTCAGTTTTTCCTGCTGATCCTTGAAACTCGGTACACGCTCCAGCCACCCCAATGGCGTAATCATGGATAACAACGTATGCAGTTCCGCATGCTCCGGTACCTGAGACTGGATAAATAATCTGGCCGCACCGGGATTAATACCCACCGCCAGCCAGTCAACTACCATATCCCAAACACTGCCTTGAATAATTGAAGGATCATCATAATGCGTGGTCAACGCATGCCAGTCGGCAACAAAGAAAAAGCACTCATATTCGTGCTGTAGCTTCTCCCAGTTTTTGAGTACACCGTGGTAATGCCCCAAATGTAACTGGCCGGTCGGCCGCATGCCGGACAAGACTCGCTGGTGTTGTAATGGTACCGAACTCAAAATATCCCCCTAAAGTCTGAAAAGTGCGTACAACATGGTTTCAAAAAAGGTGACCGCAGGTCCCAAAGTCGAACCCAGAATATTGATCCCGAAACCCTGAGAAAGAATGATTATACCCAGTAAAATCATGATCCCGTAAGGTTCAATGCGACTGAACTTCCATGCCAGTGGTCCTGGCAATAATCCTGTTAGAACACGCCCTCCATCGAGTGGCGGCAATGGCAATAGATTCAGTGTCATCAGTAGCAGGTTAAACAGAATGCCCAACTTACCCATGAGCATCAATGGATGCGCAATGCTACCTAGACTAGGTCCCATAACCAGCGCCAGTTTGGCAACCAATGCCCAGAAAAGCGCCATTAATAAATTTGAAGCAGGGCCGGCAATCGCAACAATCGCCATATCACGCTTGGGTGATCTCAGGTTTTGTGGTGTCACCGGCACCGGTTTTGCCCAACCAAACATGAATCCCCCCATTATGAGCAGAAGCACCGGCACAACAATGGTGCCTATCGGATCGATGTGCTTAATCGGGTTGATTGTCAGACGACCCAGCATCTTCGCTGTCGGATCACCCAAGCGCCAGGCAACAAAACCATGCGCAACTTCATGAAGAGTAATGGCAAAAAGGATTGGCAGAGCGGCAATCGCCAGCGTCTGTACAAGATTTAGTCCGTGCATCAGGCGATTATAACTGTTTATTCAAGTAGCGAGAAACGTTGATTTACGAAGTTAAAGTAGTTTATTAAGAGTGAAATTATTCCAGCCCCAATGCTTCAACACTGCCCTTGCCTATTCTTGTTACGAATGGCACGTCATCTTCCATATGTACCACTGTAGTAGGCTCCAGATCACAATAGCCACCGTCAATAATCAGGTCAACAGCGTGTTCAAGTTGGTCACGTATTTCATAAGGATCAATGATTGGGTATTCATCACCAGGCAATAGCAATGTAGAACTCATGATAGGTTCACCCAGCGCAGTTAGCAGTGCCTGTGCAATTTTGTTATCGGGTACACGCAAGCCAATGGTTTTGCGTTTTGGGTGTAGCAACCGGCGTGGCACTTCACGGGTCGCATTGAGAATAAATGTATAGGGGCCCGGTGTGTTGGCTTTAATAAGGCGATAGGCACTGTTGTCCACTTGCGCATAAGTGGCAATCTCGGCCAGATCACGACACACAAGTGTGAATTTATGTTTGTCAGATATGCGACGAATATTTCGAATACGTTCCATCGCTTTTTTATCACCAATATGACAACCGAGCGCATAACAGGAATCCGTCGGGTAAATAATGACACCACCCTTGTTCAACACGTCGACGACCTGATTGATTAATCGCGCCTGCGGGTTGTCAGCATGAATTTGAAAAAAACTGGACATAATCAAAAACCGTGTTTCACTCCAGAACCTGACTTATGTTTTGTGTTTCCTGATTTTCATCCCACAGTTCCCAAATTGGTTTACAACCATCGGGTAATGCAGGAATACGACCAAGTTCAATCCATGGGTTAATAGGACCATGGTAATCAGAACCGGCCGAGGCATACAGTTCATGTAATCGTGCAAAGTTGGCCATCGTATAATATTCATCGCGGCTGTGACTACCGGAAATAACCTCGATACCGACACCACCACATTCAATGAACTCACCTAATAACTTGCGCATTTTGGTTGCCGTGAGTTTGTAACGTGCAGGATGTGCAATCACTGCCTGTCCACCTGCACGTATAATCCAGCCCACTGCATTTTCGAGTGTTGCCCATTCACCGGCAACATGACCGGGTTTGCCTGTGACCAGATATTTTTTAAATACTTCGCGGACGTCCTTGCAGTAACCCTGTTCCACCAGAAAACGGGCGTAGTGTGTTCGCGAAATAACATCACCATTTGTATATTTCAATGCACCTTCATAGGCATCGTTGATACCACGTTTGGCCAGACGGCGACTTATTTCGTGTGCACGCCAGTTACGAAACTCCAGCACAGTGGCAAGACCGGCTTGCAGTTCCGGGCTATTAATATCCATATTCAGACCCACAATATGCAGTGTTCGATTGTTCCAGGTAACTGAAATCTCGACACCTGAAATCAGGGTCAGCATGGTTTGGCTGGCCGCCAGACTGGCTTCCTCTATGCCTTTGGTCGTGTCGTGATCGGTCAATGCCAGCACATTCACACCTGATTTGACCGCATGCGCGACCAGCTCTGAGGGCGTCAATGTGCCATCGGAAGCGGTTGAATGGGAGTGCAAATCGTAATGTAAGGTCATGTCTTGCAACTATTTTTGCGATATTGAGTCAAACGCCATTATACCTGTTATTGAAGGGATAAATCCTCAACTAACGCTATTTCCCGTGATAGAATGTCCGGTATAACAAATGCTTACCCTGACATAGATTGGTGGAGCACCCTTAATCCGTTTATAACCGACAGGACCGTTGTTTAAAATGAAGTTTCTTTACGATTTTTTCCCGATATTACTCTTTTTCATCGCCTACAAGACGCATGATATTTATGTCGCTACCGGTGTTGCGATTGCCGCCAGTTTTGTACAGGTAGGTTATTACTGGTGGAAACACCGTCGTTTTGAAAATATGCATCTGATCACTCTGGTTTTGCTGACAGTATTCGGCGGCCTGACTATTTTCCTGCATGATGAAATGTTCATTAAATGGAAACCCACTATTGTGAACTGGTTGTTCGCTATGGTCTTTCTGGGCAGTCACTGGATTGGCGAAAAAACCATTGTTGAACGCATGATGTCAAAAAATATAACACTGGCAATCCCGTTATGGACACGCCTTAATATGAGCTGGGTATTGTTCTTTGTCGCCATGGGTGTGATTAATCTTTATGTTGTTTACTACTATGACACCGACACATGGGTCAATTTTAAATTATTCGGTATGATGGGATTGACGTTTGCCTTTGTCATTCTGCAGGCCATTTTTCTTTCCAAACATATTCAGCAAGAAGAAAGTCAGGAATAACTCATGCTCTACGCCTTTATCAGTCAGGACGTGGATAACAGTCTTGAAAAGAGACTGTCAGTCCGCGACAAACATATTGAACGCTTGCAGGATCTAAAAAGTCAGGGTCGTTTGATTCTGGCCGGCCCCCACCCTGCTATAGACAGTAATGACCCGGGAACTGCCGGTTTTACCGGCAGTCTGATTGTTGCGGAGTTTCCTTCACAGGAAGAAGCACAAGCATGGGCCGAGGCTGATCCTTATGTCTCTGCCGGTGTTTATGAAAAAATAACTGTTAAACCTTTCAAGAAGGTACTCCCTTAATGATGAACAATGAAGAACGTATTAACATGATCAAGGAAAGACTGAAACACTCATTGAGTCCAGTTAGTATTGATATCATTGATGACAGTCACAAGCATGCAGGACATGCCTCTGCCAAGGGAGGCGGACATTTTACCGTAACTGTCGTAGCTGAAGGTTTTGATGGCAAAAGCCTGATTCAGCGCCATCGTATGGTTTATGAAGCCATCGGTGACGGGATGAAAAGCGAGATCCACGCATTAAGTATTAAAGCAAAAACACCAAACGAGGCTTAGGAGAAAAAAATGAAATTAAAGAATATTGCACTGATAGCTGCATTAATCACACTTGTAAGCGGTTGTGAGCAGTTTGATCAGTTTAATGAAAAATTCATGGGTAAAAAGGAAGCAACTCCAGCGTCAGAACCTGTAGATGCAGTTGCCACAGTGAATGGTGAAGCTATCTCTGTTGATATATTTAACAGCTATGCCCGTGCCCGTGCACAACAACAACAGGGTGTTGATATTGACAAACATCGCGGCGCAATCATTAACGAAATGATTAATCGCCAACTACTGGTACAGGAAGCCATTAAAAATGGTCTGGATAAACAGCCACAAATTAGTGCAGAAATTCAGAACCAACAAGAAAATATTCTCTCTACTGTGATGATGAGACATTATCTGAGTCAAAATGAAATCACCGATGAAATGCTGAAACAGGAATACGATGACTTCATCAAGAACACCAATTTTGATGAATACCAGATTTCATACATTATGGTAAAGACCAAGGAAGAAGCTGAAGACATCGCTAAAAAACTTGATGCCGGTGCCAACTTTGCCGAAATGGCAAAAGAAAAATCACTCGATCCCAATGGCAAACAAGGTGGCTCACTCGGCTGGATAACGCCAACAAGATTGCCAGCACCTTTCGCCAAAATGCTAGGCACACTTAAAAAAGGTGAACATGGAATCATGTCAGAACCAAATGGCCAGCACATTTTCAGAATGGATGATATTCGCACTCAGGATGCACCTTCATTTGAAGATAGCAAAAAAGGAATGGTGGCAAAAATTCACAAACGAAAACTGGATAACTATATCAATGAATTGAAAGCGACAGCTAAAATTGAAATCAGGAAAACAGAAGAAACCCCTGCTCCATCTACAGAGGCACCTGCAGAAACACCAGCAGAAGCTCCTGCCGCAACAAACTAAACCCAGTTACAGGAACACCATGGCGAACACATATTTTGTGTGTTCGCCTTTTTTTACATCGCTTTTTGGCAACCGGCCTTCTGTTCTTTTGCCAGCTCATAAAAACGTTTGTCCTGCTCGCTTAGACTCGCAGGATCTTTGGCATCAACCAGCTCGATAAACCGCGAAAATTGTTTAACACAAGCTTCATAATTACCATTTTTGAAATAAGTATCGCCAAGATTTCCAATTGCTATCAGGTTGTCAGGTCTGATTGCCAGTATCGATAAAAACTCCTGTATTGCTTCTTCATACCTGCCCAGCACCTTATAGGCATTGCCAAGCGCAAACTTCGGGCGTGTATCGTAAGGAGATGCCTCAATCGAGCGCTGCAGAAACTTGATTCCCTCTTCATTGCGACCGGTTCTTAGCATTGCATCACCGAGCGCGCCCAGTGTTTCAGAATCATCCGGTCGATGCAGGGAAGCAGTATATAAGTAGGGAATGGACTTCTCATAACGACCATCAATAAAGTGACGAATACCTGCTGCCTTTAACTCAAAAAAGTCACCCTTGAGCTTGCGTGGTGCTTCTTCATTAACAGACGCACATGATACAAGCATGAATAAACTGCACAGTAAAACAATAATCCTGACTGGCAGATTTCTCTGCTCTCTGTCATTTAGTAACATATTTATTGAACTCCTGGTTAACTGCGGATTTATTCTGAAATAGCAGGTGGTATAACCTTGAACACCTCATCCGGCGTCGTCATGCCAGATGCGATCTTTTCCGCACCACTGATACGCAAAGGTCGCATACCATCACGGAATGCCTGTTGCTCAATCTCGTTAATCTCGCCTTCTGACTTAATCAATGCCTTGACCTGTGATGTCAGATTAAGCATTTCATATAGCCCGGTTCTGCCCATATAACCGGTCATACGACATTCAAGGCAACCTGCTGGTTGATAAACTATTTCCGGTTTAGCCATTTTCCATGGATGTACCAATGATTGCCAGTCATCATCCGAAATTGTTGTTTGTTCCTTGCAATGTGGACACAAGGTGCGCACCAATCGCTGAGCCACAACCCCAATCAAGGTTGCCTTCAGCAAATAGGATGGAATACCTATCTCCAGTAAACGGGTAATTGCAGAAGCTGCATCATTGGTATGCAGGGTTGAAAAGACCAGATGACCCGTCAATGCCGCCTGTGTTGCCATTTCAGCAGTCTCGTGATCACGTATCTCACCCACCATCACAATATCCGGATCCTGTCGCAGCAAGGTACGGATTCCGCTGGCAAAGGTCAGATTAATATTGGCCTGTACCTGCATCTGATTGAAGCTCGGCTCTACCATTTCAATGGGATCTTCTACAGTACAAACATTAATTTCCGGTTTTGCCAGTTGCTTGAGCGTGGAATAGAGTGTTGTTGTTTTACCGGAACCGGTCGGACCGGTGACAAGAATAATGCCATGCGGCTGTTTGATCATTTTGTGCCAGTTCACAATATCCTTGTTGCCGAAACCCAGTGCCTTGAAATCCTTGACCAGCACATCCGGATCAAAAATTCGCATTACCAGTTTTTCACCAAATGTGGTTGGCATGGTTGATAAACGCAATTCAATTTCAACACCATCGGGGGTTCTGGTTTTAACGCGTCCATCCTGCGGGCGACGTTTTTCTGCCAGATCCATACGCCCCAGTATTTTCAAGCGACTGGTAACCGCCGCCATGACCGGTGGCGGCAATTCATAAACGTTATGCAAAACGCCATCAATACGGAAACGGATATTGCCCTGATCTCTTCTTGGTTCCATATGAATATCACTGGCACGCTGTTCAAATGCATACTGCAGTAACCAATCCACAATACTGACCACATGATGATCATTGGCATCCAGTTTTCCGGAGCGACCCATTTCAATGAGTTGTTCCAGATTTTGCAGGCCACCTCTATCACGATTCTGATCAGCGGCATTTAAAACAGATTTACTGAGATTATAAAACTCGATCAAATAACGACTGATATCTTCCGGATTTACAATCACTCGTTCTATTTTCTTTTGCAGAACATGTTCCATTTCAGACATCCATTCAGTCTGATAGGGTTCATAAACTGCAAAGGTCACGGTCTGCGAGCTAACTTTCACTGGCAGAATACCGTGACTGGCCGCATAGGCATAGGGTACAACCTGTGTCACAGTAGGCACATCGATCTTGAGTGGATCGATACGAAGATACGGCAATGAAACATGATCGGCAAACCAGACTGTTAGCGCTTCCAGTGTCAGCTTGCCCTTTCCGGCTTTGATATTATCAAGGTGTTGATTAGCGATAATGGATAAGGGATGTATGCCTGATTTTTCACGCAGACCTTGTGTGGCGCGCAACTCATCGGCATCCCCGGCTAAAATCATGCCGTCGGCCTGCAACGCATCCAGCACATCTGCCAGTACCAGCTTGCGATTAATCCCCTTGCCAACCCTAGCGATTGTGTCAAACATAGCCGACCACCTCCATTAACTATCTGAAAAGAATATCACACCCTGAGAAAATTGCAGGTAATCGGTGAAAAACAGCTATTTTTCCCAATGAGAAAGCCGCTTTAAAAATTCGTTTTCTTCCAGTATTGATACCCCAAGCTTTGTCGCCTTAGCCAGCTTGGAACCCGCATCGGTACCGACAACAACATAACTGGTTTTGGCAGAAACACTGCCGGTTACTTTTGCACCCAGCGCCTGTAGCCTGTCTTTTGCTTCATCACGTGTCATGGCTGACAATGTGCCGGTAAGTACAAAGGTTTGTCCTTTAAGCACATCTGATTCAGCTGTGGTTTTACCCTCTTCCCAATGCACACCGGCCTTTTGTAGTTTGGTTATCACGTCACGATTATGTTTCTCACTGAAGAAAGCAATGATATGTGTAGCAACAATTGGCCCGATATCAGGTAATTCAAGCAATGCTTCCTCTGTTGCATGCCGAAGAGTTTCCATACTACCAAGCTCATCTGCCAATGTTTGCGCCGTTGCCTCTCCCACTTCACGAATACCGAGAGCGTATATAAATCGTGCCAATGTGGTTTGTTTGCTTTTATCAAGTGCTTTTAAGATATTTTCTGCTGATTTTTCACCCATACGTTCCATTGCCGCAATCTGTTCTTTTTTGAGTGAATATAAATCGGCAATATCCTTAATCAATCCCTGCTCAACCATTTGATCAACCAGTTTATCTCCCAGACCCTCAATATCCATTGCACGACGTGAAGCAAAATGTTTAATCGCTTCCTTACGTTGTGCCGGACAATACAATCCTGCCACACAGCGTACGACTGCCTCTCCTTCTTCCTTTTCCACTTCTGATTTGCAGACAGGGCATTGCGTTGGCATCTCGAACTTATGCAGTCCCTTGGGACGTTTTGCCGTCACTACGCTGACCACTTCGGGGATCACATCACCGGCACGGCGAACAATGACTGTATCACCTTTGCGTACATCCTTGCGTTTGATTTCATCTTCATTATGCAAGGTGGCATTACTGACGGTCACACCACCAACCTGAACTGGCCTGAGGCGTGCAACCGGTGTCAATGCGCCTGTACGTCCAACCTGAATTTCAATGTCCTCTATTACCGTCATTTCTTCCTGTGCAGGAAACTTGTGTGCAATCGCCCAGCGTGGTGCGCGTGCAACAAACCCCATTTCATTCTGTTGCTCAATACTATCGACCTTGTAGACTACACCATCAATTTCATAGGGCAGTCCATCACGTTTTTTTGCTATCACCTGATAATATTCCATACAGCCTTTTGCTCCTGAAACCGTCTTGATTTCCGGATTGATACGCAAACCCCATTCACGTAGTTTTTTTAGAATCAGGCTATGACGCGCTGGCATCTTGCCATCTTCGACTATACCGATGCTGTAACAGGCAATCTCGAGTGGACGGGTTGCAGTCACTTTGGGATCAAGCTGACGCAGAGAACCGGCAGCGGCATTACGCGGATTGGCAAATTCCTTATCTCCTTTTTCACGTGCACGTTCATTTAGTTGTTCAAAACCTTTTTTGGTCATATAGACCTCGCCGCGTACTTCCAGTAACTTCGGGAAGTCCTTTCCAATCAGGCGCAGTGGAATGGAAGGCACAGTGCGTGCATTCTGGGTAATATCTTCACCGGTCATACCATCACCGCGTGTGGCTGCTCGCATTAATATCCCGTTTTCGTAAAGAAGACTGACCGCAAGACCATCAAGCTTGGGTTCTGCCGTATATTCTATTTTATCCAACCCCAGTTTTTCACGAATACGGCGGTCAAAATCAGATACTTCCTGCTCATCAAACGCATTATCCAGAGACAACATCGGGAGTTTATGTTTAATTTCCCCGAATTCCTTCAGAGGCAACGCACCAACACGCTGGGTTGGTGAATCAGGAGTGATTAACTCGGGGTGTTCTTTTTCGATTGATTGAAGTTCACGTAAAAGACGATCGTATTCGGCATCCGGTATTTCCGGATCATCAAGCACATAATAACGGTAATTGTGATACCCAATCTGCGAACGCAGATCATCAACATTTTTTCTTATGTTTTTCATGCTGATATTGTAATGAGAACCAGCAGTCTAATGAACTGAAATATTAAAATTAAGGATTCTTTCTTTCAGGTGTTGGATGTCATCCGGTGTCAGTTCCTTGTGCTGCTCACCTATCAGGACACCATCCAGCCGTTCTGCCATGGTGTTACCGGCAGAAAGCATTTCATCAAATGCATCCATGGCCGCCAATGGACCAGGTAACTGCATAAACAGGGTCACCCCTTTGGTAGAAAAACTGGTGATTTTTGAAATATCAAAAAATCCCGGTTCGGTAATATTTGCCATACTGAAAACCGGTTTTGTCTGACCGTCTTCATCGTTAATATGGTAATGGAAAATATTCCACGCACCATACTGCAAGCCAGCGTCTTCCGCCGCCTCTATCAGCTCCTTGCCCTTGAAAGAAGCACCATCTCGGGCAGTAACACTAAGCATGACAATCTCGCTGTGATCTTCCACCTCGATATCACTGGTGACCGTACTGGAATCCAGTGCGTCTTCCTCATTTTCAAATGACAGGGTTGGTTCGGTACGTTCAGATGGCTGGACAGAATTGTTTGCCGTGTGGCGTTTGCGAATTCCGAGAAAGGCAATCACTGCGATAATAACCGCACCGATCAAGACAAGGATTATGCGTAATGGATCCATGTATGTACTATACAGTATCCTCTATAGTTTTAAACCGCTACCAGTTGCACTGCCTCATCCACATCCACTGCAACCAGACGTGAAACACCGGCTTCCTGCATGGTCACACCAACCAGCTGGTTAGCAATTTCCATGGTGATCTTGTTGTGTGTAATAAAGATAAACTGGGTACTGCTTGAACGTTCTTTTACCATTTCACAGAAACGCCCAACATTGGCGTCATCAAGCGGTGCATCAACCTCATCTAGCAGACAGAATGGTGCAGGATTCAGTTCAAAGATGGCAAATACCAGTGACACAGCAGTCAGTGCCTTTTCACCACCTGAAAGCAACTGGATTGAACTGATTCTCTTGCCCGGTGGACGTGCCATGATGGTAACACCGGTATCAAGCAAATCATCACCAACAAGCTCAAGATGTGCCTGACCACCACCAAACAGGCGCGGGAATATTTTCTGAATACCGCTATTAACCTTGTCAAAGGTTTCCTTGAACTTGGTACGTGTTTCACGATCAATCTTCTGGATTGCTGTTTCGAGTGTATTCAAAGCTTCACTGACATCGGCGTGTTGTGCATCCAGATATTCCTTGCGCTTGGATTGTTCTTCATACTCATCAATTGCGGCCAGATTAATGGCACCAAGTCGATTTATCTTTCTTTCAAGGTTCTCGACATTTTCCACCCAGTCAGGTTCATTGGCTTCTTCCGGCATTTCTTCCTGTAGTTTTTTCAGTTCAAAACCGGATTCATCAATCTGTTCTTTCATTGTCTCGCGGCGCACATTCATTTCCTGCCAGCCAAGACGCATTTTTTCAAGCTGTTCACGCACACCTTGTACTTTTTCTTCTGCCACATGACGATCTTCATTGAGTTGCTTCATCGCTGACTCAATTGCCTGCACTGCATCACGTGCTCTTGATAACTCACCTTCCACATCAACACGTTTACTCAGGGAAACCTCAAGCTCACCCTTTAATTTTTCAACCGGTTCTTCGCCATTGGCCAAGGCGGTCTGTAATTCTTCGCGACGTGAAGTCAGTTTTGTGAAACGTCCTTCCATGCGTGCAATGTTTTCCTGTGTGGAAACCAGTGCGGTTTGCATGGAACCGGCCTTTAATTCAACTTCATGCGCCAGCTCCTTGTCTGCCTGTGCCAGATCACGTGCTTTTTCCAGAGCTGAGCGAAGTTCATCACGCTGTTGTTCAAGATCAGTTTTCCGTGCATCAAGGGTGCGGGTAATGGCAACTGCTTCATCATATAAACCACGTGCCTGCTG
>Ga0224511_10001634_pt1 | contig 13915 bp, 7 predicted proteins | sample SF_May12_sed_USG_2_FD_169988 | JGI IMG/M metagenome (GOLD analysis project Ga0224511, IMG submission 169988) | Sediment microbial communities from San Francisco Bay, California, United States - SF_May12_sed_USGS_8_1 | ecosystem: Environmental > Aquatic > Marine > Sediment | place: USA...
AAAGATGTTTTACCAACGAATCTGTCAACTTTCTCACTAAAATTTATGGGTCAGTAATAATGGATTAGTTCACTGAACAAAATAAGACCAGTTTTTACCGATAATTTTAATATTTTTTTCATTTTTTTACGATTTGAGCATCTGGAGGACAGTCCCTTTAACTGAGGCCCTACATTAACATTTGTTTACGGTTACATTATCTGATCTATAAGCAACACATTTAGCTTTCTTAAACATATGTAAGAAGGTGCCGTAAGCAACGAATTAGGCATGTCTGATTTCTAAAGTAGGAAAAGATAAGTATGATAGTCCCTGTTTCCGAGAAATTGAGGGCCCTGTGGGACATTTATATTTTTACGAATTTACTTAAACTGTTTTGGATTATGAATGAAGGTGATCTTCGGGTTTGTTAAATATAATTTTAACAGTATACAATTGCATTTAGATTGATGTTGGCTGAATGAAAAACATGTGAGGCCAAACTGTGGTCTCATTATTTCGGGACACAGGGCCTCTGAAGACTTTCTTCTCCTAATTTTGTGATCGATATTGCCTGTAAATATGTCACGCAAAGTTTGGTGCTTAACTCACCTTTTCCACATCAAAAACATTAACCAAGCATAGAATAAACAATGAAACACAGTAACAGATGCTGCATTATATGTCTTTATAATTTTAGAATAAGGGGCATAGTTGGTGTAGTACAATTTGCACAAGTGTATTTGTATGAACTATTGAAACTGACGTAAATCGACGTGTAACAACAAGTCATCATTTTGTAAGACACCTTTCAAATGTAAAAGGTAACTTAACAATCAAATAGAATTTAGAACACAAATATATCTAATTTAAAGCTTTAAATGAAAACAGTTCGATTTATGCAGTTATAAAAAAAGGTACATATTATGAACCGCAGTAAAGAAAAAATGTATTCAAAGTCAGAGTTACCTTAATTATGATTTTTTATTGATAAATCAACAGTCCACAAACGTACAATTATTATAGTTCACAGGCATATTTGTCCTGTTCAATTGATTCGCTCAATCTTCATAGTTACAGTGACTTAATGTTTTAATCGTTTCCAATATCGCATCCTTTTTGTACAGCTGAACACATGCTTCCGCTGTTAGTTAAAGATGCTAGGTCTGTATCTTTATACCCTTATAATCAGTCACAAATCTGGCAAAATGTTAAGTATACTAAATAAATTAACATGGCAAAATGATTTGCAAAATTTTGTTACAAATAATGTGTTTATGGACAAAATGTAAAAACACAACAACAACCAAACAGAAAATTAAACATAAAAACCCTTGCCGGGGCCGCGAATTGAACCCGGGACCTCTTGCACCCAAAGCGGATGCGTTACCAGTACACCACCGAGTCAATTGAATTCGATTGTTTACAAGCTATTTAACTGTTTCGACGCAATGGGTCGAAACGTAAATAAACAAAGCCGAATTTGCGGGCCAGACATTTGCAAGAAATTCATTTTTATGTTATATTTTTTACATGCATGAATAACTATATTTGGCAGTTTCTCATATTTACGGGAGTAAGTTTCACTGCTTTAATATGGTTACAATGTAAGATGTACACAATTCTGACCTAAAAGATAATATAGCATCTTTAAATATTAGTAAAGATGTCCCCTTGTTAAAGGTAAATGTTTCATTTGCCCCCTTCATGCAAATAATTAAACTTGCCGTTTATTCAAATGATTTGCAATGTTAATGAATTATTATTTCAAGTGTTTGTTAAATTGCGACCAGCAGTCATGTTAAATAGGCTTACCTCGAACGGCTCCCATAAAACCCGTCCATGACTCAGCACTTCAGCCCTTAAATCTTTATCGCCAAGAACTTTAGACTGCTTGAACGAGTTCATCAGCCTTACGTCAGGTCGCCATATGTTCTTCTGAGGCTGAAATATGAACACCTCTTATACTGCAATATACTAATAATTAAGTGTTAAGTAGCCCTAATATTTGGCTCAATGGTAGTTAATATAAATAAAATGAAAGTTTAATAAAAATACAAATATTCTGTTGTCAGCAGAACAAAAGATATGTCTTAGTATTTTAGCAAAACTATAATGCATCTTAAAAATGAAACTGTAATTGAAATGCTTACTATTTGTATTGAGGTTATTAATCTAGCATCTGTAGGATATCATTCATCGTCATATTTAATGTTTGCGCCATCATGAGTTATCGCTTCCAACATAGCATCCCAAATTAATGAATCATCGTACCACACAAGATTGAATCGACCTATAGATTTTAATACTTCATCTTGCTCATCTAGTTCGATAATCCCTGAAAATGGTCGTAAAATATAAGGTTATACAAAGCAACGTTTTTAATATGTAGTAATTTGAGAAGCATTGTAACGGTCAGGTATATTCAATTTTAAATAAAGACCTCCACGAGAAAAACTTTATATATCGTAAGATCTATTCAATAAAAGATTGATCCAAAATGTATGGACCTGTCACAAACAATAGAGCCAGTGTGTAAGGATCAATTTAAGCGTAGACGTGCGTAGTTAAAAGGAGTGAGGTATACACTAACTCGACCCTACTTCAAGCATATGCATTCATTCATTATTTTTATCATTTCATCCAACAAAGTATATAATAACCCACTCACATGCTTCCTAAGATAGCGGGTGTCATTTTACGGCTGACATTACAACACTAGGATTCACATATATAAATAAAGAAACTGATAAAAAGGGAAAGCTGTCAGGAAGCAAAGCCTGCATGGGAAAATAGCAGCCTCGGTTTAATTGAAGCTGTTCATCAGTGGAAATGAAAGATGCCACTCCACTGACGCACCCTAGCACATGATTGGAACTCTATTTTCACATTTAAACAACATACAATCTATGATCGATGAGGACCAGATAAATATAACTACACAATGATGAAGAACGGGGCGACATTTTACAGCCGCCACACAGGCACTTAACACCAGCTGTAGTAATTTTAAATAAACTGATGAAAGGGAAACCCCACAGGAAGAAGATATATATGTAGTACGTAACGATTCTTAACAAAAGAGGCCATGTCTTGCTTACTTTATAGCCTTCGTTCAACTAAAGACCAATACATTGTAAATATAGAGGTATAATATGATTAACATAGGCAAATGATATTTGTATCATGTTAAACTAAACATGAAAACAATGTACACAATTTCAGAAAAGACGATACTTCGGAGAGCAACCAAGCGTGTGAACTGTGCAGTTATATCTGGGCATTTCAAGCCGCTAACGATAGGAGGTCATTTGAACGTTATCCTAGTAGTAATAAATAAATGTGAAACTTGGGAGAGTCAGTTTTTTAATGTATGGTCATAATTTGATTATCTTTGGTAGATAATCATTAGATCATGATTTATAAGAATTTAAGTTTCAGACTAAACTATTTCATCTGAATTGTGACAACTCCTTTGCTCTGAAATATATGTTAGTGACCGAAACCGTTTTATAAATATGCTACGGGGTCATCCAAAACTCATCATGAGGTTCAAATTAGCTTAAACATCACATTTGGGTTTTTGTGAGTGGATCACTTATTTTAAGTTTCATTATAACGGTGCCTGCCAGGTTATTATTATGATCAGTGTGGAGCATACAATGTACATTTGAAATGCGAGGTACACAATTCGTCAAATTCTTACAAGTTACAAAGAATGGAAAATGTGTAGAGCAAACTCATGTCTGCGAGTTATTTACTCAATATGACACCATTCTTCAATTGTCTGCGGTTGCACTTTTCTTAATATACTGAGTAGTACACTGTATGTTGTGTTTGTTTAACAGAATATATTTGTGTAAATCACCTATTTTACGTTCCCCCACCCAAACATTTAGTCACATGATATAGATACTATACGTGTTTTAAAGCATACTATACCATACAACTCGTAAATCATGGTAATATGTGTTGGCGTTTCCATTTCATGAACAGGACGAACTGTAGCATCATATCGCCTCGTGCCGTTGAATCCGAGCAGATATTCCCTCAGAATGATCTCTCGTTCATAGTACGACAGGTTTCGTAATGGCTCATTGTCAAATTGTTTGACATATTCATCAAACATGTTGTCGTTTACTCTTAATCTTTGGTTACTTGTAGATATAAAAAATTGTGTATAACCAAGTTGGAATATCAGCGGTAAAATAGATACAACACATGTCACTGAGAAATACATCCTGGAGTGAAGCGGCTCTGAGAACAGAAATACGACATGAGGTATGAAAATAATAAATAAACTTGATAAAGGATAAACATGCGGATTACAGTGGAATATGTGTACACAATACAACTTATTGGACGAGATCCGCTCTCCAACATAAAATAATAATGATGCGTCAATTAAATGTATGGCATATTTGAACACAAAATGCTGTTAATAATGACTAATCTATGTGTTGCATAGGCTGAGGTTTAAGTCCTGTGTGATAGTATTTAAAACAGTTAACTTGTTATATGAAAGGTGTTCAGTTTTCAAAATAAAATAAACTTCTTATTATACATAAACACAGTTGATAACAAAGTAGAAGACTAGTTCTTTAAGGATAAATTTAGAAAACATATCCGATTAACAACGTTGAACATAAATAGTACCTTACCCTTAGCTGAAATGCACAAATCCAAGAAAACTTACCTATCATCAAGTTTTAATAACACATATAATCCATCAGATCTTACATAAGTGGTATCTCTTGTTTCCAATGCAAACATATGTAGAACACAAAAGTATAACTATGTTTGGTGCGTACCCAGAATAAGACGTGTGGAATAAATGTAGGATAGTGCTGCAATGTATATCGAGGAGACATTTAGTCCATGGGTACCAGACCGTGCATCTATTTGGCTTTCAAATGCAAATCTGTATAACTTGATCCTCATGATATAAAGAATAGTGCTGCAATGTCTATCGATCCGTACGCTGTTCATAATCCGTGCCGACTTCTAATTCAAATATGGGTGTGAATAAAATGTGCATGAACTATTACTTAAATGTCCACGCATTAATGTTAAACGATGTTGTAAGCAAATATATATTGTGTATTCTACACCCGTCGAATAAAGCAAAGTTTATTGGTAGTTTATACGGACGATGTAGCGCTGATGGTAGATAATTATTCCAAAAAAGACACATCAGTATTGGTTCAAAATGACCTCCATTGTTTGCATTCTTTCACTTTCACGTAAATGACTGCTCTGTTTTATATTATTAAAAAACAAACTGCCGTATGATTTGTAAAACTCAACGTACACAATTTGATTGCATGTCAGGCTATTTAATTTCGGACGCTGATTGACATAATTATAGTATGCTAAAGATTGACAGTGTTGCAACACATATGTGTAGCCGTTATTATAAAACATGTTCTCAGTATCGAACTCCAATCAAATTGGTATTTATTTACTTTTCAAAATAAAGACATTTTACCCAAAATGAGATTAAAGATGCTATGCCTGTATATGAAAGCCAGACATGTTTGCATATTATATTTTAACCATATTTCAGCAGTGATACCTCCCGTACATATTAGACACTGTCAAATGTAGTTATCCACAGATGTAAAAATATTACAGAAAAATGAATTGCTTGAGAATGTGTAGCCTGCAAATTCTGCTTTATTTATTTACGTTTCGACTCATTGCGTTGAAACAGTTTAATAGCTTGACAACAATCGAATGTATCAGTTGGCTCGGTGACCGAGAGGATACGCATCTGACTGGGATGCGAGAGTTCCGGGCTCTATTCCCGGCTCTGGCAAATATATTTATGTTTGATTTTGTGTTTTGTTGTTGTTGTGTTTATACATTTTGTCAAAACACATTTTTGTCACGACGCTTTGCAATTCTTTCTGCAATGGTTTCTTATTTCGAATACTTAACCTACATGTATTGACACATTTGTGATCGATTATAAGGGTATCAAGATACACCCTAGCATGTTTAAAAAGTGTATATGTATTAAAATTGCTTTCTTATGTCGCAATAGTCAAATTTCGGATTCGAAAATAAAGGGTGTTTTGAAGGGGTTTAAATAAGGAAATATAGTTCAATATCCAAAACATTCAATTGACCGGTCAGGTTTTTAAATATATTTCATATTGACCGACCGGCCGAAATTTCAAGTCGGGTTTCGGGCTTATAGACTTATACGCAGACAACTTATAATAAAACTTTAGAAGACGTGAACGTTTCACGTTTTATACTACCATAGATAGTTTGTATAATTAATAAAGAGCCAATATGCTATACAAGTCGAAATAGTTTACAAACGACTGCTTTTCTCACGCATGCTCCATTGTTAAAGATTTCATATTAGCTACCCGCATCAAAAGGTTGCGTTTATGTAGTGTAATTACGAACAAAATACCTCTTATTCACACGGTTCATATTGCATTCCATTTTATATAAACTGCTTTTAGTGTAAATCAAAAGTTACTGTAAACATGACACCTATATTCATTGCAATAAATATTTGCCGAACGAACGACAATTTGAAAAGCGTCTACGCCCGTTTGAACTTGTAAGGAATAAAAAGATTGGTGTCATCAGACATTTGAAGCAAACGATTTAAATACACGGACAATATATTATTTGCTTCAATTAGTTTTGCTTTAGTCATCAAATACTTTAAAATAAATGTATTAAAACTGATTTTAACAACTATTTAATCGCAAATCTTATAATGTCATATTTTTATATGTTTATTGGTTTATGATATTTCTATATTGCTGCAAAGTGTGTTTCAGTCACAAGTCGTAAGCCTTAAAACGTTCTTGAACGAGACGGGTTCGAAAATCGTATGTGGGTCTACACCATTTTTTAAATTCATTTTCAATTTTAACCAATTAAGCGCCGACTATTAACAAAACTCTTGTCTATTCTAATTTAACTACAGCCACCACGTATACCACTATTTTAATATGTGAATGCATATTATACGGTTTGGTTGGGGCTAGACCTAGCCTAAAAGATGTTATGCCTGTATCTTTTAGGTCAGAAATATTTACATCTTACATTTTAACCATATTAAAGCAGCGAAACCTACTCCCGTAAATATGAGAAACTGCCAGATATATACTTGTTCATGCATGTAAAAATATTACAGAAAAATGTATTGGTTGAAAATGTCTGGCCCGCAAATTTGGCTTTGTTTGTTTACGTTTGGATCCACTGCGTCGAAACAGTTAAATGGCTAGACTACAATGGATATTCTCAGTTGACTCGGTGGTGCAGTGGTAACGCATCCGCTTTGGGTGCAAGAGGTCCCGGGTTCAATCCCCGGCTCCGGCAAGGGTTTTTATGTTTGATTTTTTTGTTTTGTTGTTGTTGTGTTTTTACTTTCTTGTCCAAAAACACATTATTTGTCACAAAAGTTTGCAATTCCTCTTACAATATTAATTTATTTAGTATACTTAACATATTGCAAAATTTGTGACCGATTATAAGGGTATAAAGATACAGACCTAGCATCTTTAATAGTCTCATAGGTTGGATTGAAGATAAATGTGTTGTTGCACAGATTGTTCAACTCTTAAAGCCCCCAGAGCTCACTTTGGGCATAGAAAATATAAAAAAAAACGAAAGTGTTCAAAACAATCTAAAAAATAACACGATGAAGCAAAAACTTTATGTAACATTTGGTAATTTTGAAGAAAAGTGTACACCAACTATGACATTTTCCAATACACCATTCGAAACGAGAGAAATCATTTTCTTGTCCATGGGACAGAAAAGGGTTTACCTCAGTTTACAGGCATTTTACATTTTTCTAAGTGTTGTCATAATAATTTAAAAGTCCGAACTGCAACATGACATTTTCTTGACCGAGACTAGTGTCTTAATTATATTTTAGAATAAGTATTTTCGGAACCAAAATTCTGTGCTGCCCGGTCCCTTTAAATCTTCAGCATAAAAAGCCGTTTGCTATAAATCTAATTACAAGTATATGCTGAATAACTTGTCAAAAGTAGTGGAATATGCTTCCTGGCCTTGTCTTTTATTAAACTGCATCAACTCTGTTATATCTATCTTCCAAAGCTTCATAACCGGTTGCATCTGCCTTTTTTCTAAAAAATTTCCGCATACCCTTTACTTAAATCATTTAAGTAGGGTAAAAACTGATCTGCTTTTAGTCCATGCAATCACAACGATAATGGCATGGTATACGTGATTTTAATTAGGCGTAGCGAGGTTCTTATTTCGTATGTCCCGGCACAGAGGCAATATCAAGTTGATGCATGTGTTTATTTCTGTAACCTTTTACTATTTAATAGGGCAAAAGCAATATTTAAAAGCTTGCAGCTGTTGCATTTATTTTAACTTAAGATGTCTCAAGACCTGATAGAGAAAACACATACGCAACATTAATTTGTCATAATGAGTATGTTCTGTTGTTAGGTTTAAATAATAATAATAACTAGATAAGAATAATAGTTGTAAAACTAAAAACAAAATAATCATAACAATAGTAAAACTAATTATATAACTTTATAGGGACTTATAATTAGGTTTTACAAGCATTTTACAATGTGGCCATCAAAAAAACCAAGACAAACAAACAAACAAACGAAAACACACCAAGAAATCAATCACATACAGGTACCATCCACACATTATAATCCAATCAATGGTGATGGAATGAGATTATTTACATTAAGTCAAACACAAAAGAAATTTCACAAACATTTGAATCACGTAGCAATTTAGCATTTAATTACGTTTTTACAAAACAAAAACGGTAGTTGTCAGTAATCTATATTAGCAAGGTATATAACTAAAACCCCAAAGGCCAAGGTATTAGGAACTGAGGTACACATAAAAGTAAGTTACATTGAATAAAGAAATATTAAGATTAAAGATTTTGTAGAATTTTGTTAGTTTCTAAACAAAATTAAGACGGGTTTGATTTGTGCCATGGCATGGGTCCCTATTCCAAATATCCTTATTGTGCGCCTTCGCACAGTCCTTAATTTGCGTCTTTGCATTTGTCTCTTACTCCAAATGTCCTTACTGGTATTCGAACACATTATACAATAACACTTGTTTTTTATTAAAAATTATGTTACCTGGTTGAGGATCATACAGAGTATCTACATGTGCGTTACCTCTGGACCAACGCGACAATAAATGTAGCGATGTAATTGAAACTATTTAACTGTTTCAACGTAATGGCGTAAAAAATATTCTTTGTTTCCACTAACATCGCCAAAAACATTAGGTACGATCGGTCGCCATAATTTTTTTTCTTATTAACTTTTTTTTCTTTTTCAAAGAAAGTTACTCATTTTTATATTGCAAACATGTTCATTTTTGTTATTTTCACTTTAACTGGTTACAAAAAACAAGTTAAACACCATAATCTTGATGAGTTGTCAACAAAACTGCAATAAATTGAAAAAATATCAACATTCGGTTTAATTAGGATTTTTTTCTGAAATTGGGCTGAAAGAAACTTTAGGGTCGGCATGAAAAACTAGGGTCAGTCGGGTTAGTGGAACCAAACAACCTTTTTTCTACGCCTGATTCGAAACACACACAAAACAAAGCCAACTTTGGCAGTTTCTAATATTTCCGGGAGTAGGATGCACTGCTTAAGTATGGTTAAAAAGTAAGATGTGTTAACATTTCTGGTCAAAATATACAAGCATAGCATCTTTAATAACAAAACACTTCGGCGGTTAAAGCAAAAATAATTTCTATACTATACAAATGTAACTCATATAATATTAGTATATTACTAGAACTAAATGTGTACTCATCTGTCTACTACTGCATTCAAAATCACCGAAGAAAACAATTAAATACAGATTTGTTTCTTTTATCTTGAAGGCAACTTGAAGTTTTCGAAAAATGCATTTTTAAGTTCGGTCGATTGCTTAATTGCTATCTCTTTCCTGTCTTATTTAACTGGTTTGTGTCAAAAGCACATTCCGTTACATTAAGAGCAATAATGCTTACTATAATGTCAAGAAATTTCTACATTGAAGATTTCCAGGCCCAAGAACTGTCTAAAATAGCTCACACGTTGTTTAATTATGGCGTTTGTTGAAAAGCTGAATTTAAACACAAGGAATAATTTTATAGCACAAACGGAACTTATTATACCTTAAAGCATTTTCTTGTACACTTCAAGTATTTGATGCGTTTTCATTTATTTTCGTTCTTTTTTAAGATGATACTCGAATAGCAAATAACCTTTATTTGTATTTGCACGTGCAACGTCGCCTTATCATGGTTACAAACCAACTTTCAAGAAACGAGTTCTTATCGATTCCAGAGATGTGATTGTGTAGGGTTTAGGTTGTTTTCGACATTACCTGATGCCGTTCCCAATGTAACCAATCAATTTGAAACCGTTTAGAAATCACATTTTCTGAATTTAAGTGTAAATTTTAAAGCATAATTTGCAATAATAATGTTCAAGTCAGTTACTATATATAATTCTTCCTTGTTAATTTTTCGTCATCACATTCAATTTGAGAGCAACATTACATTTGTACGTCATTTATCTATTAGTATGTGTCATGCAGTAGTTTTGAACTTCATTGTTTAGAACAACAGTTCATATCTTTGTACCTAATTACATAATAAAAAGTCAGTTTGCATGAAATCACATGTGACAAAACGATGGCAGCAAATGCATTTTGGTTTGAAAAGGTCTGCGATAACATTAAGTGTTTAGGTTAGAAAAAGATTTTTCGCAAACGCATTATATTGAAAGACATAATTATAGAGATAAACGTTCAAATAATTACTACGATTAGTACGGTAAACGCATGTATCTATATATGTCTAGAGCGACCAATTAAAGTTAAGCGCTAAACAAAGAAGCATATTTTTATATTACTATTCTATAACGTATGTTGTTGAATAGGTCCGAACATAAACCCAGATGTTTTATAATATTTGAAAAACTAACCTTTTGTTGTTTAAATAATGTGTATACATATGTGTTTATTATTATTTTTGAAATTGTAAAATGTGTATATGTATGCACTTATATTGAAAATAAATGAAAAAACCCCAGATGTTTTCGATCTCGAATCGGCTCCGATTGTTTTGCAAACGATCAAATGTTCAGTCTACAACTTGAGCGTCCTGCTCCCCGGGAAGAAATGTAGTTATAATTCAATAGCCTTTATTGGCAGATTTTTTTGAACTTGCACTGACCTTTCCTAATTAATCTTCGGCGGTGTTCGCTGTTTACAAATAGTTATGTACACAGCTGTCATACGATACGAGCAGGTTTATTTAACGTATTGTTCTTTAGGTTAATGTATGGAAGAATGGCTCAGTGGTTACAGTTTTGTGCTGTAAATCATGATGCCATGGGTTCGAATCTGGCTGAAACAGATAATACGTTTTTATTGTTGTTGTCATGTAATGTTTTATTAAATCATCTTTGTTATTATTTTTGCATATTTTCTTCATCATTTGTAATCACTTCAATACACGTACAACATAAATCATATATAAAACTATACTGCAGACCCCTCTCCCCATTCACTTAAACATCCAGTCATTCTGCCTCGCTTGCAGTGTCTGTTTCACTGTCCGTGTGTACATGTGTCGCGCCTTTTTTATTTATTAAGACATAAAAAGGTTCGGTCCCGGGGGATTGAACCCATGTCATAAAATTCGCATTCAAACGCCTATACCACTGCGCTACATAACCGGTGTAGAGCTAGCTAGATTTAACATTCATTTTTGACAAAAGGTACACCCGGCTATACAATAGGGTCAAACGTACAAATAATGTCGGATTTTTCATATGGATAGGTCAGTGCAAGGTGAAATAAATCATACAATACTTCAGTTGTCGACATATGTGACTACTTATATGTATGGTAGCAAAACGTCGCACGCAGCAATTACTTGTGTTTTAAGGGGAAATCATGTTGACCGAACTAAATAATTGAACAATCGCAGTAACAAATGTGTTAAAATTTCTTTGTGCTCAATCCTCTTGATAATGCATCTGTCATTATTTTGCCCGCCCGGGGGGCGGTGGGCTGACCCAGGGGAATTTGACATCATAAAATTTTTGAAGTCTAAATCTCCACCCTAGAGACAACCATGTTTGTCTAAATCCCCACCCTTGAGCCTGCTTGATGCATCAAATAGTCTCGGGATTACAACCGGCCAAAGTCTATTACCCGGGACCCGGATTCCATAAGTTTGTCAAATTCGCGCCTGTCAGGAATGGTCTTCTGTCTAAAACCCCGTGTGAATTGTATATATATTTAATTATAAATTAAACACATGTTGCATTACACTGAAGTTGTATTAAAATATAAAATCAGGTTTTGTATCATAGTATACAAAGCAACGCGCAATGATTCATTCAGGCTATTTATAATGTTATTGCATAAATAGAGCGTCTTCATTATATTGTAACATGCCATAATCTAAGTATATAATGCGTCTAAATACAAATGTACAATCACCCTAAAGCGCACGAATTTACGCTTGCGACACATTGTTAAACCCATGAACGTTTTAGAATGTAATACGATCAAACAAATGACATAGTCCATGATTAAATATTTATTACCAGCTACCTGCATCAAAAGGTTTAATTATTGTTATGTGGCAGTGACAAATAAAACGCATTCACAGGGTTCACGTTTCTTTGCCTACCTTTTAGAATAAATAAAATTTGAAACACGCTCATTTATTTCGTATAAATGTAGGACATAGAGAAGGCGTCAGTGCGTGTTTGTATATATTTGTACACAATAAGGAACGCTAATAATGTTTGTATCTTTTGATATGCAAGACAAAAGCTGCTTATGTTTTAGTTTGCCGAAATGTAGGAATACATGGCAATTATTTATTAAGGTATATCCACACGATATTTATACTCGACCAATACATTAATATTAATACACATGTTCTTTCATTTCAAATCAATTTTTATTCAGTTTGACACTTCTGGCGTGTGTCGACCGCCAGGCCTTCGGATTACAAAACCGGTGTTATATCGACTGAGATAACTACAATAATGCACAATTAACATAAAACTGCTTAGATAATACACAAATACAACAGTTTTTTAATTATAAAAGGCAAAATAAATGCATTTAAAGCGCAAACACATGTACTTACATCAAATTAATTTAAAAGACTGATGCATTACACATACATATTCAAAGCAATATCAACTGCATTAATACATAATATTTCATACAATTCAGTATATAAGTAAATACGTATTTACACATCACACATATATCGAGGCATACATTAAGAAATAAAACAGGCACACATTCTTTTTGATTGGCTTGTTTTGTTGTTGAATGTTTAGGGCCTTGGTGGACATCTTATATACAGCGTACTTATCTTTCGAAATAAGGCAGGAAACTATTGATTTAATAGTTATGTCGAGGATATTTTAACATTTCTTCTTATGTTTACCAATTAATCGCTTATTCCGCGATCATAAAAACCAAACATTGCATTATTTTAAATGAAGCACATTTTAGTACGGAGGACCATTATCGTAATATTTATCTTTGTTTCGCTACAATCACACGAACGGTAACCGTAATGACGACAATAGCTGAAAAGCAAAACCAGAAAAAGACAACGTCCATGGCTTTGGCAATATCAGTCCATGTTGGAAGATAAGCATCCTGCGTAAGCGAGTTGGTCGATGCCTTTTTGTCACATGCATTTGTCTTCTTTTGGCTGCACCGAATCTTGTTCACAATAGTGTACACTTTCAGATAGAATTTTCCGATTTCTTTCGACTCGCGATTTACAAGACGAACTTGAAATAATGAGGCAAAGACAATTAAATTGCTGAAAATATTGACGAATGTCAGATAGATAGACGCCAAGGAGATTTGTTCCGAATTTGCTGGTAAGATTTCTG
>Ga0224511_10001635_pt1 | contig 13914 bp, 8 predicted proteins | sample SF_May12_sed_USG_2_FD_169988 | JGI IMG/M metagenome (GOLD analysis project Ga0224511, IMG submission 169988) | Sediment microbial communities from San Francisco Bay, California, United States - SF_May12_sed_USGS_8_1 | ecosystem: Environmental > Aquatic > Marine > Sediment | place: USA...
CTATTTCACAGAAATGATCACCATATTGAGACGACGTGTTGCGAGCAAGATTTGGGTCGCTACTGTGAAGGTCAAGGTCACAGCATGACCTTGCAGCAAAATTGTGTCCGCCCCATAGCTTAGTTATTTGAAGTTTGATTTTACAACTATTTCACAGAAATGATCACCATTTAGAGATGACATGTTGCAAACAACATTTGGGTCGATACCTTGAAGGTCAAGGTCACAGCATGACCTTGCAGCAAAATCGTGTCCGGCCCACAACTCTGTTATGTGAAGTCGGATTTTATAAATATTTCACAGAAATGATCATCATATTAAGACGATGTGTCACGCGCAACTTTTGGGTCGTTACCTTAAAGGTCAAGGTCACAGGATGACCTTGCAGCAAAATCTGGCCCATAACTTTGTTATCTGAAGTTCCATTTTAAAACTATTGCATGGAAATGATCACCATATTGAGAAGCCGTGTCGCAAGCAACATTTGGATCGCTACCTTGAATGACATTGAAGCAAAAACGTGTCTGGCCCATAACTTTGTTATTTGAAGTCGGATTTTACAAATATTTGACAGAAATGATCACCATATTGAGATGATTTGTAACTACCTTGCCCATTCTTTGTGACTACTATACTGCATTATACTAAGTAGTGTTACTTAAATAGCCAGTTGCATTGGTCTACAAGAAGACGGAATGATTAGAGCATGGGATAATTTTATAGACAGTTGTACATCGTAATTATAGTTTTCTATCTAAAAGTTGAATTAATTATAAATGGCAATAAACAGAAGCTTATGATAATTAAAGAATTTTTTGAGGGACCGGTAGGGGACTATTTTATTTCCCGCAATACTATCAAATGCTTGTTTATTTTAAATAATAAACCACGTGTTGACTCATTTCTAAGGTAAAATGTCTTTTTATGGGAAAAAGTTCAATTTTAGAAAGAAAAATATAGTAAAAAGTGTTATTCATATCAAATTTTACGGACATTTGCAGGTGTTTAGATACGTAAGCAATACACACATGCTAAAATATTAACAAAGATATCTTTTGAAACAAAAAAGTTATAAGCATTTATATAGTGCTATACTTAGAAGTGTCCACAAGTATATAATTGAGGCGGATATTTTACTACACGAACTACGGTTTTTAATGACCTACCTTTTGCCCAGTTTATAATGAGTTTGTCAGCATTATTTCAATAATTAACAATCTAATTTCGCGAAAAGTAAGACAACATTTTCATATTACATAATTAGAACGTGTATGTATTTAAATGAGTTGCAAGAACATAAATGATATATATAATGTGTTTATGAGACAAATATAGCTTACCTTGGAGAAACAGTCCCATTTAGAAATTTTTGAAAGGCCGTATAAATTGTTGGCGGGAAGGCAATCTCAAGGTATACCCTTGGCATTTCTGAAGGCATAAAATACACTGATAAATTTACATGTTTACCAAATTCTTAGCTGAACCTTCTGCATTTTACTGACTTTATTTATGGGCCAATTAATATTTGCCTATGGTCAGTTTTTGTAAGCCTAAAACGGTTATTAAGCTATGATTATTCGGCAGATGCGTTCTTTGGAGTAAATACATTACCCGTGCGCGAGAAAAATAAGCTTCTTACATACAATCAGTATTTATTACGATATAGGTTTCTGTTACACCGAAGCAAATCGCTCGATGGTAAGATCCTATTCTTCACGTAAAGATATACACATGTACATCTAGTAAATGGCCGAATATTTAAAATCCGTTGTGAGTAAAGATAAAACAGCTGAACTACAATAGAAAGTTGTGAATTAATGCATTTTATGCTTTCTTTTTTTACATAATATGTCTTTGAATTGATCGTAATGAAAGGAATACATGTAGTACTAAAATTCAGCCATTTAAAGACTACAATAGTATATTGCTAGTATTCGGTATAACGTAATCAACATGCAGTTGAAATTCATAATTTAAACATAAACATATTTATAAACACATTTGCTAGTAAATTCAGAGAGTAATATAATTATATACAATAATATTTTTTTCTAAGATATCTGAGTGTTCAAGAAAAAAAAACACTTAAAAAGCAAGCCTAACGTTCATTTCCCTGTCAGTGATGTTGTTCGATAAGAATAAATAAAAAGGACATTATTAAAAACTGTAAATATAAACCAACATAAATTGAATTTGTGTTTGACAGACCTATGTTTCTAAGGTACATGCACGTATATGCATATTATGTAAATATTGAAAAACATATTGTGATATTTTATTTCAGAATTATAACTGATATATGAAACCTTTCACTGTGGTTAACAGCAGTATTAAAGTCAAGTAAATAATAAACTTAAATTTGTTTAATTAAAAAAAAGGAAATTTGTTTGTTTACAGGTACAACAAAATATGAAAATGAAAGTTTTTATACTAAAGAATAAACATAATGAAATTTTAATTTCATCTCGATTTTGTAAGCGTTTACACAGTTTATCCTTTTAATAATCTATCAAGAAGCCGTTTAATCATACCGTCTAACGAATGCTTCATTCGAGGAGGAAAGCAATGCATTTTTGCAAATGTTCATTACTTCGTCAAAAACGGCACAGAAACCCACCTCGAATAAGTATCAGACCGTTAGCTTCGAGCACAAAATCATTGCTTCACCAAGTATAACTTGTGGAATCTTTCATTACCACTGTTCAACAGCTTCAATACAACCGAGGCTGCTGTTTTCCCATGCAGGCTATGCTTCCTGAGGGCTTTCCCTTTCATCAGTTTAATCACCGTTTGGTAGAAATCAGGCATAATACCAAATTCTGTCCAACGGTGATTAAGTTATACTTCGTGAAGCAATACTATTTTGCATGAAGCTAACGGTTCGTTACTTATTCAAGTTGGGATTCAGTAGCGTTGTTGACGATGAAATTATTATTTGCATGTGTAAGACGGGGCGTTCAGATTAAACGGCTGCTTGATAGAGTATTTATACGATAAAATATGTAGACGCGTACAAACTTGAGATACTTTGTAGGTAGTACATTTTAAAATTAAAATTTCATTCTGTTTATTCCGTGGTAAAACAATTCCTAAACCTAAAATTAATAATCATACAAGTATTTTAGTTTCATACTTTGTCGAATCCGTACCCAAACTTAACGAAAAGGTTCAAAACTATTTCGATTGATATACACATTTCTTACCGAACTCTTCGACATCGAAGACTACTTCCTTGGAAAACTTCTACAATGTCAAAAGGAAATTGTTGTATGAAGTGATACACATTTAATAGTATACGATTTCTAGAATATAACATAACAACGACAGTGACAGTGTCTTTAGATGATACATCAATTAGGCAAGTAATAGTTTCTTCCGGTAAAACTGTATACACACTGGCTAATGTTAACTAGTGAAAAAGCTATTACAATTATATGCATACTAACCATAAAAACAGGAGTAAACCGTATAACACTTTATAATTATTCGTATTTAAAAAAATAAGAATAACTTTATGAACATATTAGTATGTTGTTATTGTTTACATATTTGTTGTTTTAAGGTTTTAAACTATTAAAACCCACACAAATATCATAAGTAAATGTTTGTCAAAGCATTTTTTTAAACCTCGGAATTATTTAATAATGCTAATATCTTATATTCATTGCAAGGTATAAAAGATTATGTTTGGCCATTGATCAATTTATATATTTGTGTCGACATGAAAGCTTTATTAGCGATGATGTAAGTAACCAGTCAACATTTGAATTATTTCAGAGTGTTTGTTGCGTGCTGCTCAATTTCAATATATTTTGTTACTAATTTAAAAAGCTTACCTCGTTATACACACGAATAGCCCATTCTCCAAGCACGGGGAATTGTGACAGCTCCAACTCCCCGGCATACACCCCACTGTTGTCCGACACGTTAGCCCATCGGCGGACGCGATTCTCGTCAGCATCCTGGCATGGTTGTAGAACAATAATGCAAATAACGCGATATGTACTTTCTGTATTATGATTGTGTCTCCCCTTTTTTTAGAACATTGCAACTTACATGTTTGTTAGGCAATATACATCGATTTTGATACGTTCATTTGGGTTTACATGCATGTCATGTTTCTATATATAAGGTAGTCATTTTTTCAATGTTGTTTGTATTTTAAATTATTTTACATATCATGGTCATTTAAATTGTTCGTCTTACTCCAATTAAGAGATGAGAACCTCTGCTATTGTTGAATATACGGTTGTGCTACGATATGAAATATACAGAAGGTTTACGTACATATACATCTACGTTGAATGTTTCTCTTAACACTCTTCGTTTGACGTCCATCGCCATAATTCTAAATAATACTGAAATTTAAATACATTTAGGAACTTCAAATTTCAAACTGATAACACTTTTACATGTGCTTAAAACTCCTAAGATGCACTAATTTTTCAAGCTCGTCCCCATGTGGAATATTTTCTTTGATCTTGTGATAAGGTTTATCACAAACAAGAAGTATGCTTTCTGTTGTATTTTCTAGGTCAGATTGTCAGCTGACAGTATAATCCAAATCTATTGGATTAAAATTGACCATGCACAGTTATAAATGATCATGACGGAGGAGGACTTCCTAAAGTTTTATAAGTGAAACATCGATAGTTTGCCCATAAAAGACATATTAATTGTGAATAAAAATGAACTCCGTTGTTTATATTCTTCTTTTTCAACTTTTAATACTCTTTCACGGCCGGTTAACTAATACATTGTACGTTCATCCCAAAAAGAGGGCTGCTTGCATAATATAATATGACAGGCAAATATCAATAAATTATGGTTATATTATGGTTATATTGTTTTGATAAGTTAATACAAATGCTGAAATAAATGACTACACTGAAAACTGGCAATAATTGTTTTAAATAGCTAAATGTTAATGCACACTGATATACATCTGGGAGGCTGCGTATCTTTCTAAAACTGATTTTATTTTGTGCGGTGATTGTAATGTTAGGAAGTAGAACATAAAATGTATGTACTACAAGTTATATATTATTCAGTTCAAACTCAATTTTCAGATATAACAATCTACCATGGCATCACAAATTGATTAGACTACCAGCATGTCAATATTGGAGTAAACTTTATACTCTTTGTAAAGATATGCTAAGCGAAGAAAAATGTATTGTTTCGCTAGTTGAAAATGAAATTGAGTTGCAACAAATAAATGAGACACACTATGTTTTCCAAAGATTAATGTGACTAAAATGTATTTGAAAGGTTTTTGAAAATAAATAACATGGAACTATATATTGTACAAAATTGATCTACCTTAAAATTGTATTTATTTAATATCTACCTCTACAGCATTCACACGTAAACAATGCATGCACCTACACATATTATGCTACATGTATTTGCGCGCAAAAACATACATCTTCACAGTCTTCACAGGACGTTTGGGTGAAATGGCCATCGGACATGTTGGTCGCTGTCGGCATAATGGAGTGTATGGTAAAAGTTCAAAAAATAATAAATACATATTTCCCACCCTATATTATATTTATTATTGTGCAAGTGTATTACCTTTTTGTCCTGCCTTGTAGATCCCTTTATCTGTTTGTATAATTGGATGCACGCGATCTGTACCAGTCTCTGTATTTAAATCAGGATACATTTGTCGTGTACCCAGCTGGTAACCGTTCTGGAGAACTAGGATGACATAGCTCACCTGATCGTCAGACAACTGTAAGTCTCCAGGCACCTGAAAATATTGCTCTATTATAATATATCAACCTATCAACGTAAATATATAGCTCCTCAAGTCCAATAATATATATTTTATAATTGTAGGCTGGTGTTAATCTAACAGAGCAGCGATTATTTGCAATTCGTTGAATAATATCACATTTTTATTATTGTAATAAATACTAACATATTTTATTGATGTATGCCACCAAACATACGAGTGTATAATCGTAGTTTGAACGTAAATACGAGCATATTACAATTATTATTATGGAAGCAAAAGTAATTTACCATAATTTCCAACGTTCCTCTAGGATTGTCTGAAAGTTCAAGCAAAACTTGAATGAGCTTCTTTTTATCATTTCAGTATTTGAGCAACGCAAATATTACGGTTATAAAAAAATCAATGATGAAAATATATTTGAATGGTTAAAAATAAAATACTTCCTTTCAGTTTAAAGGTTACTTCAAACTTTTCAATTCATTAAGACCATACCTTTGGTTATCTCTATGTATTCACCATCAAGCCATTCAATGGACGAGTTTAACTGTACTCTCACGGGACCATTATCTCCTAGAAGATCTATTGCATTGTATGCTGTTTCCAAGTCGACATCAATATCATACCGACGTCCGGGCACCATGTCTTGCGGTGTCATCACATGTATGAAACTATTGAAAGCATAAAGAGTGTACATACTGAATGTTGGACTGGATAGACACTCTGATGATATCACAGACGTGTGTGACTTAAGCTTGTTTAAACTAACTTGTCACTCAATGTGACTAGATATACCTCTGTCGTTTCTATTAAACACAAAGTTCAAGGGCATAAAATTATATCATGTATTACGTAAAATAAACAACGAATAGTTTTAACAGAAACATGTTTTGTGTACTTATTTAAAGACATTTCGTGTATCTTGATTATCACAAATGTTGTAATGAACATTATTTAATGTAGTTTCACGATACATAAACAAAGACAAAAATATAACTGCAATCTTTAATTGATAATCAAAGTGGGAATTTAGCGATTGTCGTATGCGATTAGGGCTTGATCGCTTTCTCGTGATTGGGTCAAAATCCTCATCGGCGCCTTCACCGCTCTTTCATTACTGCCAGACAATCACGTGACATTGGAATGTATGGCACATGCCATACCGAACGAACTAACGACATACCGCATGAGCGGTATTAACAAGCCTTATTACATCATATGTTAATTATTTTGTCTACGACTTGGTTTATGTGATGATTGTCGAAAGATCGGCTACTTGATTAGATAATAGATATGGATTATTACTCTGATAACTCGTCTGATAGTGTTTTAGAACTTCGTGGGCGTGATATTAGAGAACTGATTTTCCAATCGTTTGGACGTTTTGATTTGGGATAGTTTTTGTTTGTTATCTGATTTTCACGCGGTTTTTAGCACATTAGAAATCTATTCCCCGGGGAGGAAAAGGTGTCACATAATTTTTAGTGTCCACTTTAAAAGAAAGTTTTATTATTTGAAGTACTAGAGGGTAATAAAAAAGCAAATAAAATGCTTATTTCTCAATATCTTCGATACGAATTTGGATATAAAAATGTGTGATAAAGTTCCCTCCATATTGAATATAATTATGTGCAATACGAAGTTTGTTTGAATGAAATTGAAACACAATCGTTAATTTTATCGCAAATCAAAAACTAAGGAATGTGAACATCTTTATTGTAATGAATATGATACGCAAAAGCAAAATTAAAAAAACCCAACCCTTAATGGCATTATATAACAGTACTTGATCTTGGTATAGCTTGAATTTATTGACCCCGACTTGACCTTCCAAATTAGCATCTTTTAACGATCTAAACCCCACCTTTTTACGATCAATATCACGCCTTACCCCCATCTCGGCAATTTACGCATGCAAATAATAAATCAATCGTGCTTTGTAGGATCAAGGTTTTAAATTATATACTTAATTCGAGCATCTGTTATAGGAAATGCTAGATAGCCTAATCAGCAAGGCATGGGTATCGCTTTTTGTTATGACATGAAACAAATTACTTAGTATGGAGGTTCGAGTCGCACATTTTTCCATTATTTTTTTGGGGGGTTCAAATATTTTTTATTTTTGTGTGTGTTTTTATTCTATTTTTTTATATATTTTTAATTATAGTTTAATTGTATATAATAATACAGCAGAGCTAAAGCAGTGAACACCAAAAACAAAAAACAAACATAAAACGATATAATTAAAACCAACAATTTACAAAAAAATCAGTCGCTGTTCGAGTCTGATGCAGCACGGGAAACTCAATGCTTTATTTTACCTTGCCACTCGACCCAAGGTTGATTTGATTTTACAAATAAAATAATTGAGGCTCGAACCGGCGACTTTCGGATCGCAAGCAATGCTCGCTCACCCCTCGACCAAGCCGTTACTGTCCAACATCGTAATCCTATCGAATATTATAACATTTTTTATTGTTTAAACAAACGTGCACGATCTAAAACGACTTTCGCCGATTGCATTTACGAAAGCTAATTTAACGTTCGTAATCGACAGATAATATATACTTGCATAAAGGTCAAGTCGGGGTTAATAAATTCGAGCTATGTATGTTTTAAACATCATTAAAATAATCAGAAGCGGGAACAATCTATAATAGCCTTCAAACCTGGATAGTCTCCTTAACGGTGAAACGCAGATAACACACTCAAAACAAAATCAGGAACGTAATTTGAAATATGTATCTTAAAATAATCCCAACAAAGTCCATTTCTTTCCAAATGCAGTTTAAGACACTTTATGGGTAATACAGTACACGTTTTCAACGCGTTACTATTATGGTGAAACGCGTTATCCTGGCGAAATCAACTTCTTTGCAAAAAGTGAAATTAAACTGAGAAAACAGCAGTCTCGGTTTTATTGAAGCTGTTCATTAGTAGTAATGTATGATCCCACACCACTGACGCCCCCTAGCGCATGAGCAGAACTCCATTTTCAATTGTAAACAACAAACATGTGCACTCCATGATCACTGAGGACCAGAAAAGTATGACTACACAATGATGTAGTACGGGGCGACTTTTTACAGCCGCCACACAGGCACTAGACACCAGCTGTAGTAAGTAATATTAAACTGATGAAAGACCGTAATTTGAATAGCATAATGTCCTTGTTTAATATATTCAATGCCTTTCTCCTTTTTGCAGAAGTCCTTTAAGTGAAAATAAAATAAACAAACAACAAAAAAACAAAAAACACCCAGAAAAATCCGAAAAACACAAAAAATAGTTATTTCTTAATGTCTGTTGCGTCTTTGTATACTCCGTGTTTTGTTATGTTGTGTGTGTTTTTGTACGGGCCATTTTGTCATGGTGCCCATAAACTTGACTGTTACACATTGTTTACAATATTTTTGCTTTGAACATCATTTCCATTTATATTTAACCTTTACTTCATGCACGCTAATTGACATGCCAACCACTTTACTATTCTACAATACACTAAATCTAACGAAGCTTTTTTTCCCACTTCATATAATACAACTTGAAGTAAACTGAAATTCATTTAAGATATTTCGAAATTTTACCGAATACAGTTAATGATGGCCAACCTTCCACGATCAAAAAATAAGAATGTTTTCTAAGATGCATTTATGTTACAAGCTGTCGATGTAGTCTAAAATTATATTACATACCCTATTATTGAAATAATAAATAGAATGTAACATTAAAATAGATACATAGTACATTGTGTATAAACATGTAACAACATCGATACAAAATGAAATGAACTTTTTTACTCCAATGCTAGAACGCCCTTTACAGATATACACCTACATTTTCATGCTTACATACATAATACCTATACTGGTTAAGTGGTAGATATGCTTTAACAATATGCAATGATTGTTTTTGTCAAAACATAAACGTTGTTTTGTATGAAAGTCTTACAGTTTTATGTAACCGTTAAAATGTCTTTGTTTTACCTTTTCGCAGCTTCTGTGACTGAGGTTTCGTACATCAAAGCTGCTATCAGCAGCATAAGACCACGCCATCGAGCTACAAGATATGAGATTGCATTACATTATTGTGGTGGCGTCTTGTTTCTGTAAACAAATGTTTTTAAATCATATCTCCTATTCATAATTTATTCTGTATAAACATAGATACAATGATAACGTTAATTGTGTACGAAAATTCAAAACAAAGAAGATTCCTGAAGCTATTTATACAGTGTAACACAAGGGTAAAACTTGTGCTCCGCAACTGAAATGTGCAGAGTGACGATACATTTATCCAATGCTATATACATACAGATTGAGCAAACTAAGTGCATTTAAATTCAAACGCGGCGTCAGTGTTTATCCGAAATTATATTTTTTCCCTTTTTCGGCTTGGAACCATCAATGAAAAATTAACTTAACCATCAGTCACTTCGTCATATCTGAAAAAATACTTTACTATATATGATATTCATCTTATATATTCAGGAGTCATTACCACAGAAAACCTGGAAAACTGTTAAAATCAGGCTGAACCTGCCATCGTTTGATTGCTGAAAGAAACAGTCTTACATCATGTTTCAGCAAAACAGTATCAAATTTGGAACGGTAATAGACCATCATTTTGAACAGCTATAGACGCCAATTACATATTTATTAAAACATGGAAACCATATATTGTATGGGGAAAACGCAGTCTCGATTTTAGCGAAGCTCTTTGTTAATGGTAATAATAGATGGCACACCACTGAAGCACTCTAGCGCATGAGCGGAGCTCTAGTTTCAAATGTAAATAACATAAATTCCATAAAAACTACAACATTGTCAACACTTGTTTAATAACATTTAGTCTTTATTAAATGGGGCATATATGACCCTTTTATAAAAGATTCCGCAAAAGTCCAATAAAATGGTAACAGTAAACGTAAAACAGAATGACAAGCCAACACCATTCCAAAGCATCATGAAAAAATGTCCACAAAGAAATCATCATGGTACATGCTTAGAAAAGACGTTGACACCACTTTTCGTTAATGTGTTATGTTTATCCTGTCACTAGCCCAATTTAATGCCTGATAAAGGGGGTCTGATAAATTATTTTATCTCAGTCAGTAGACCACGTGACCTCAGTTGGGACTTCTTTTTTATTTGGGCAACATTTTTTTATAATAAATTGACACTGCCAGTTTGGTTGATTTTGCATTTTAAATGTGACTGCAATTCAAATAAAACAATAAAAATACATAGGCTTTATATGACCGATGCCCATTAAGGAAATTCTACTTCTAAAAATACCTTTCAGAATTAAATATTTTTCTGAAAGCTCATATTTGGGAATACTGTTTTCAAACGGTCCTCTTACTATTGTGCTTAGTATGAATATAATTATTTAGTTTTTTTTCTGTTATGTGTATGCTTTTACATTAAATAATTGACATGATCAAAAACTGTTTTTCAAAATAAATTGTGCATATTTTGATAAGGAAATCAAAACCTTTAAAATGTTAATATACAACTGTATAAACATATATTAAGAGCGTTTACTTAACAATTTGAATCAAACATGCAATGTTAGTAGTCTTACCCATTATCATAAGTGAAGAGATATTCCAGAATGAAATTATTCATCAAAACATTTGGTATATATGTAAAGCAGCATGCATAATTTAACACCTAAAAAAACAACAACCGCGCCGGTAACAGATTAAGCTCCCCTAAGCTTATTATAAATTCTAAATATTCTCATACTAACTTATAAATAATACTGATATTTATGCATTCATACGAGAATAAGAATTTGTATAATCCGATTCCTATAATAAAATGAGTGGCAGCTTTATTTTACAAGACAACAAGTAACAAACATTCTAGTTGTGCACGAACACAGCATTGATGTGGCCATATTTAGCCCTGTAACACCATGCATGTTGATGACCAAGCATAACAGCTGACTGGGAACCAAATACAAACCTGACAACCACAACAATACTATTCAAGCACGTCACACCTTCAGTATACATACATGCTTCTAAATCAATACCAAACATCACCCCATTGGACCACGTTTAGCTAATGACACTTTCATCTTTTATTTTACTCTAAGCTGTACTTTTCGTTATCCTGTAACATATCTACTACCTATACAAACTTCCACGTGTCCCGTAAATTTCATTTTTGACCAACCTTATGTATTTTAAACTCGATATGTTTTGATGTACACCCCTATCTTTGAAGCTTTACAAACTATTCAGAAGAGACATGCATTAGATTGGCAGAACATTTGCACTCTTACATTTTCGTAAATATCATCTATATATTTTCCAAATAAAGATATCACCAATATTAGTATCCGTTTTGTATTTACTGCTTTATGTCAATTTAGTTGCGCATGTTAGCATACAATTGTATATATATGTAATTTATTTGAAATAAATAATGTTTAAACTTAATTCTGTTGCAAAACATAGTTAAACAACCGGAAAGCTATAAGTGCCGTGAGCACGTTGTATGAGCGTTAAGTGTATGTGGTGAGAGAGACGTGTGCGCGAATGTGTGCGTTGTGTGGACACTGTGAGTGCGTAGTTGGTACACTGTAACAAGAAATTGAATATTTAGGCATATTTCGAGGCGAACTCACCAGCGCATTGAGATAAATTCTAAGCCTTGTGCAGCGACGTGTTACCGCCGTATAGTAGTCCATAAACAAAGACCAGAAACAAAGATATGTAATATCCATTAAGCGGTTGACGAACCGTCTTACTAGTATCATTAAGACTTGAAAACAATTGTTTAAATTCTTAAAGTCGTCGATTTACCAGGAGCACATACATCGGAAAATACAAATAAAACCTACAATTCTTTTATGAAACACAACGAACTATTGTCTTGATGCAAACCACTTAACTATTAAACAACCCAGAAATGTATAAAAGAGTATTCAAATTAAAAACAAAATCAATGCAATCGGTCTTCGTTCAGATATTCGCAAAAAGTGATATAGATGACTGCTTTAAAATGCATTAACAGTTACGAAGAGTTGAAGATAAAGAAATAAAAAAAATGTTTCTAATATTTAATACGTTTATTTTCTATTATACAATATCATTAGTGTACTCACAAACTCAACAAGGACAGTTTAAGGAAACTAGATTTGTAAGTGGATACATGTTAAGCGAAAAACAATCCAGATCATCAATTACCTGTGTTGGTCATTGCCTGCAAACTCCAGAATGCAGCGCTGTTCGATTCACACGCTCGTGCGGACACTGTCAACTATTCTCAAACGTGCTTTGGTTATATGGAAGTGAGATTTCACCACTTGACTCTGACGTGATTGAATACAAAATGGTAAATATTTATGATAAATTACGTTGTTTACCACCATTGTAGAGTGTATTTACTGTGTTTCATACATGCAAATGGGACATTGAACAGTACTCCGTTTATTTATATGGTAAAAATTGTATTTTCAGTCATAATAGATACATTTAAGAAAGGCATGAATCCGCAAATATGCAAGGAGGCAAACATTGACTTTTAAACGTTTCACGCTTATTTTTATGTATTTACGGTGCAATAAAACCTACATTTTATAAAGCTAATTACTTTGTCCTTACAGATAAGCTCACCGAGACTGCGTTACCTTGCGGTATCTGTTGTAAACACCACCGTTTCGCACAGTGAAGGACAGGTCGTGTGTGAACAAGTCGGTGCAGGGTTGGCCACTGTCTTAACTGACGCCGACTACGTCGCCTTGAATACAACTGTACACCAAAGCGGGGCTCCGTACAACTGCAATGTACGTCGGATGCACATGGGAGCCAAGAGCTATGGAAACTTCACATGGGAATGGCGTACAAGCGACCCTCTATCAATAAACTGGACATACTGGGAGCCTGGCGAGCCGGATGGGCCACGCATCGTGTGTATGCGAGCAAGGGCAAAGCCGGGCGTTCCAGGGTCGTTTTTTGACCTCGGTTGTGATGACACAAATGTCAACTGTGTCCTTTGTGATGTCTAATTATTTTATCAGATTTTGTATCTGATTATATTGAAACATAACTATGACATCATAGTAAAAACTTGAAAAACAATAAAAGGAATAACTGCAAATGCCGTGTTTTTCAGAGACAGGGGAATTCAAGTAAATTATTTTATTTTGTTTGAAACCTT
>Ga0224511_10001636_pt1 | contig 13914 bp, 8 predicted proteins | sample SF_May12_sed_USG_2_FD_169988 | JGI IMG/M metagenome (GOLD analysis project Ga0224511, IMG submission 169988) | Sediment microbial communities from San Francisco Bay, California, United States - SF_May12_sed_USGS_8_1 | ecosystem: Environmental > Aquatic > Marine > Sediment | place: USA...
ATTATTATACTTGAAGCATATAGCCTTCAGCAATCAGCTTAATCTTTCAATAAAATAAAAACTGAAGTTCTCCCCTTGTGCGCTTATGTGGCCTGCCACGTTTGTACAAAAACGTCACTTGATCTCTTATTCCAAATCAGCAAGGTGCAGTTTGCACTTTTAAACAATGTTTTTCAACTGTCTGAAGGTATGAACAAATTCTTTCATCCGTCATCTCCTTCAGTCATCTGCACGACAAACACAATAGTCACAGCAATGAAACACACAATGTAGAAGGCAAGAAATATCCGGTCTAGTACGCGCGCAAGACGCTGCCAGTCCTCTTGTTCCACTTCCGTACTGTCATCATGGCTGAAGTGTTGGTGAATTCGTGTCAGCACCTGTAGCTGTTGGGACAAAATGTCTGTATGGTTGTCTGTGCTGATGTTTAAGTCCCGGTGTCGTATTGAGGAGTCGCCGATGTCAAATATGGGGGATGACGGACTATTTTGGTCCCCTTTTAACTGAAAACAAAAAAAAAACAAATCAATCTGACAGCATCAGTTACAAGTATACAAATGTATTACACAGATAGATAACTCGTTAGTTCAAGGTAACATTCAAGCAAGTGGAGACACTATTCCAATTAAAAAATTGGAGCGCAGTCTAATGAAAATGACCACTGCAACACCATTACACGTAAGAACGAAAACAAACCTCGTAATTTATTCCATTTTCCTTCACCGTTTCCATTCTTAAGCTATGTGACTTGGTACTGTTTGTGGAATATTTGTTTTCTTTGGTACAACAGCGCCCTGTCAGGAAAAGACGGCGAGCCCAGCTAGGTACCGCCTTCCCAGGGATGTCGCCCCGGTGATGAACGTTCAGCACGAGTACCGCTAGCACCAGAGAGAGGCCAACAAGTACCATGGAGACGGCGAAATAAGTACCTGCAGGAACAACATGGAAATTAGTTGAAAATCATCATAATACTCTTACACAAATAGGAAGAGTTTATATAAAAGAGTGTTGAAGTTTGGCATAGTGCAAATTACGTTACCTAAACAACGTCACAATCAAAGCTCTCAACAATAAGAGTTCGATTACTGCATATCTGTGTTGAAGTAAGTTTACAAGTACCCGGTAATTGTAAATCTAATGCTAGCCTTTATGTTTTCCTTGAAGTCTCAAAACAGATTATTAACAATTAAGTATCATTTATGCATACAAAAGACCACTCTATATTTACCGAGAATGGGAAAGTTTTGTGCTGACGGCGGGAGAAAGTCGGAGATGACGAGCAAGAAGACGGCCTGGGACAGCAGCACGGTGACCTCGAGCGATACCTTCTCCCCGCTCTCCGGAGGCAGTAGGAAACCTGGATAGACATATTGTGACATGAGCTTGAATTTACATGTGAACAGTGCACTTTTCCAGCCCGCTCTAATTGGGCTGCATGAATCCAAGAGACGCAAAGTAGCATGTTATTGAACAGCTTCATTTAAATCTAGGCTGATATTTTACCTTGAAAGCTTTCTTTCATAAAAGCATTGAAAGAATAACAAATGCAATGATGTCAACATAGCATAGCCTAGAAACAAATCGTTGAATGTAAAATGATGTCAGATTTAAAACAATAACAATAGCATAACCTTATAATGGGGGTAGGCAGAAGGAATCGAGTTGTGCATTAAACTGGTTTCAATACTGGTGGTGATTATGTGAAGGAAAGTGCGTGTAAACAAGGTCTGTAGTGGAAACGCTGATTAGATTGCTCGGCAACGAAAGCAAAATCACACAAGGATTCAAGTTTATTATACACATGGATGCAGATATTGGTCTTCACGTTCTTACCTATTGCTGCAATAGCACTGACTAGCATGCACGGAAACATCATTGTCATTACGTAGAACTCTGACCGCCGCTGTATGATGACGTGATAGGTGACGTCAGTGTATTCGTCTGTGCCGTACGTCGTCACAACCCTTTGTGACGTAAGATTTTCGACGGTCCATTCGTTGTTTTCGACGTAGTTTGCAAGGTCTCCTAGAGAAAATGGATATAATAAAGTCATATTTTATTAATACTTATTAGTACCGTATGAATCCGGTTTTGCGCTACGTAAAATAGTAAAAGGATGAAAATCATTGCGAAATTATAGTTTGTAATTCATAAATTTTTTGTTAAAATGCAATAATGCCTAAACAGCATAAACATATTTTTATGAGCGACCCACTGCTTGCTGTTTAAATTGTTTTTCCATTTACTCTTTTGTTTTTAATCCGCGTGAAATTAAATTCAACTGAGAAATGGGAAAGCCCTGTGGAAGCATAACCTGCATGGGAAAAAAGCAGCCTCGGTTTTATTAAAGCTGTTCATCAGTGGTAATGAAAGATGCCACTATCACTGACGCCCTAGCCAATGAGCGTAACTCTATTTTGAAATGCAAACAACATACAATCCATAATACCCGAGGACCAGAAAACTATAACTACACAATGATGTATTTCGGGGCAATATTTTACAGGCGCCACACAGGTACTAAACACCAGCTGTAGTAAGTTACATTCAACGGAGAAAAGAGAAATTCTTCAGGAAGCATGGCCTGCATGGGTAAATAGCAGCTAAACCATTACCGTTCTACTGCACTGCAAGATTTTATGTAATTTATTTATGTAATTACTGTTCTTGTAATGCGTGGCACTTTTATATGTCCTACAAAGTGAACATTATAAATTATAGTCATAAGTAAAAAAAGATTTAAAAATAGAAGATTATCTATTATATAATTATGGTATATATTATGCTGTAGAATAATTGTGAGATAGAAGAGGAGGATATGATAGAAGAGATACGTGTGTAGATTCTTCTGTCTACTGGAGCCAAATAGGATTAAAAGCTCGCTTGTTTTATTGGCTTTCTTTTTGTACACGTTTACCATGTTAGTATTATTGAGAATTCGCATTGGTGAAACGTTAACTTATTTTGTTCACATCTTTTTAAATTGTTTCCATAGAAACAAATTAATTATCACGATTTATGCATGCTCTTAGCAAATGTAACTTAAACTTTAACTACATGTAGTTACTAAACGTTAAGCCAATAAACTCAAGTTAGTATAAAAGTGAACACACCGATCCTACCGATGCTACTCTTTGGGAAGAAGTCAAGGTCATTCCGAGTGTGTGACCATGACCCAAACTTAAGGCCACAGTCCTGCGTGTCGAATGGGAAAAACGTGACCTTGACCCGGCATATGGACTTGAGCACGGTGGGAAAGTTGTACTGTACGCGACCATCGGAGGTGAGCTGGGCTCGATATTCCGTACGGCCCGGCATCATCTCTTCCTCTGCCGAGCTGTAAATCAGTTTCCGGTATTTATAAAGCACCGTTCCGCAAAACTTAAATGTCCTCCCCTTTCTGTCCTTTCAGTTTCGTCTTGTAATAAATTTATATCTTTTTGTATTAAGTAGGTCAGATTCTCACCTGATTACCAAAGCCCTATTACAATGATATAAAACGAACAGTGTACAGTTATAAATGATCAAATATGACAGTTGAGGAAAAGTTAAAAGCGCATTAGTGTTCAGCAATAAGAATTTTTTCCAATCGTTTTTACAAAAAAGTGTGCATAAAAGTTGCTTTTAGCAAATCTTTATTGTTGATAAGTACGGATGGAAAAATAAGACGGATGCAGATGGATAAAAAAGCCGTGTTTTACCATGCCGTTTTGGCGCCTCAAGTCCGCAAGCAATCAGTGTGACTCATAAGCTTTCGAAACCGTTCGGATTATACCTATTATTAGACGTTTGGTGCATTCTGGGTAATAAACCCATTTCAAATTTCAAATCGATGCGTAACGCGCATGCGCGTATTATTTCCGTAAGTCTCCGATATCGCCGATTGCTTTTCGCGTCAAAATATCAAATATTTTCCACTGGGCTACTGGAAAAAATATTTTATATATTTATTTCATTTTTATCTTAACAACAACTTAAAATTTAAACGAAAGTAGGCCGTCAATAGTAATGTTACTATAAACTGTTTTTAATGGAACACTATTTTTATATAAAATTTGGTGATTCTGAACACTTAATGCGCCTTTAAATGAATTTTGTTTTGTATAAATATATCATGTTTCATATCGTTACTATGTAGTAATGTGTTGTCCAAAGGGCCAGATTGTTACCTGTCGTAGAGGGCGAGGTCCGGCGTCCACACAGAGTCGTAGGGAACGCGCAGGGAACTCGTATTGCCGAACTCGTGTGGCGACCAGGATATACGACAGTCGTGCCAACCCTTGGTTAGAAGACACAAAATTACGATTAGGTTGTTACAAGGTATAAAGAAGTGGGTGTGCAAGTTTATACAAACATATTTTCAACTTTTATTGCAGCTTTCCTAATTTAAGTTAAGGCATATATGTTTGAGTTTTTAGTGAGAGTGTGTGACATCATTTTTCATTATATATGTTGCTAACTGATAGCATTATTGTTTGATATACGCTATGCCATAGAGTAATAAGGATATATATACCATTCGTATCCAAACATTGGTCGTAAGAATTTGATCTTTTTCTTTCTGCAAAAAAAGATCAAAAGAATGAAAGAACACGTACACGATATTAAATCAAAAATGATTTTTTATTGACCATTGGTCAGATTTGTAAAACAAATGTTTATGAACGTGTTTAAGGTAGTTTTTCAATATAAGTTAGTTTACTATTTTTGTGATATATATAATAACAACTAATAGAAATAATAAAATAAGTCAAAGCTGTGTTTTACAATATTCTATAATTTATAGTCAATAAACCCATCTGTATAAAAGTTGATGCACATAATATGCCAAGCAAATGAAACACAGTTTAGTGGCACTTAGTAACAATAATATCATCTCAAACGATTAATCGTTCATTACCAGGCTAACGATCTGTCTAAGAGCAATGTCTAGAGTGATGTTGACCCTGTCTCCACTGGCGCAAAGGGGCGGCACTTGTGATGTGTAGTTTGTGAACAGTTTCTGGTATAGGCGATCCTTGATTGCCTCTTCACCGAATACTTCCACGCAACCGAGCAGGACTCCTGAATAAAGTATATACACAAGACTAGGTGACCAAAGTAAGAGTAGATTAAATAATGCTAAAATATATTATATGTTGATATGCATTGTTTTATGCTAATATCCATTGCTTATGCTAGAAAAAGTATGCATTGATTATGCCAGAATGAATATATGTGTTTTATGCTAGTATACTCGTATATTACCTTATGTATTGCTTTATGGCAGTGTCCTTTGAATTACGGTAGTATGTATTACTTTATTGCAGTATCTACTGATTACTGCAAGTATGCATCGCTTTTTGGTAGTATGCATTGCTTTATTATAGTAGGCCTATCCTTCGATTACTGTTAGTATGCATTACTTTAGGCTAGCTTGCACTGATTTAAGCAACAAGTCATTGCTTCGTGGTAGCTTTTCATTTGACATTGACCAGCGTTGGTAATAGTTTTAGTGTCAAGAATATGACATTGTTGTCATCAAATTACAAAACAGCTTTCCTTAAAACGAGTACAAAAAATTGATTTAATTTGCATAATTCGTGCATGCTAAAACCTCCACGATAGTTTAACTGTCTGTTTCTGGAACTTGATTAATACACGTGTCGTGTTTATAAGTTGACTCTGTCATACAAATATACAGCTATACGGTACATGCCAGCCTAGTCTAAGTACCATTAGGTTATAAAAAGATAATCTTACATTTACATAGCACTTTATGTGTGGGCAACAAATAAACATGGCAAATTCAGCTAAAGGGGTTTCATGATATAACGATACCAAGTTTTTCTTTTGTTATTTGTTGAAGTAATTTAATAAAGACACTGAAGTTCGAAAGTATATTGGTACATGTGCAATTATTACATATGCATTCCAGAAATAACACTCAGATACTATATGGATATTGACAGTTACAATGTACCTACGCTGTTATTACGACACATATCCCGGTTTCCATTTAAATATTATTAACATACATGTACTAATTTCTACCTAGGCTACCGCCCATTTGAGACTACATTTGTCTGCGATGTTGCAAACCCTTATTGATTGTTCTCTTTATTGAGATGACGTGTTTATTCAATACAATATTTGATGCAAATAGATTGGTTTCTAATAATATCCTTGCAAGTTCATTTGGGATTGCGCTTTGAAACCAGTCTGTTTATTAGTACAGTTCCCTGTTTTGGCGTCCAATGTTATCACTTTATATTCCTACTTGGATGCCCCATCCTGTTTATAGCTCTCGGCAACGCACGCAAGTGGCACTCTATTTAGTGAATTCTATTTGCACAGCTTTAATCAATCATTACATAAAATAACTACTCGCTCATCCAACAGTCATATATATTCGCGCAACAGAAGTGTCTATTTCACATTGATAAACTACTGATAACTATGGTAAACACGGACTTTCTATATAGCTGCAGGTGGGGGCATACATAAATAGTTAGTATCAAACATTTCTTAATGTGCAAATTATCTTTCTTTTCCCCTAATTTATACGTGTGTTTCAATTACGCAATTTTCTCTCGTTTTGTTTTTTCCTTGATGGTTCCCTCACATATGTTAATCAAATGTGTGTCATGTCCTTTATGTCATCTTACAAGACACACATTGTTAACTACCAGTCGAACTGTATATACCGTTATTACACAATCAAACGCAATGGACCGTTCCGCAACTGTCAGTCATGATCATTTATAACAGTACATGGTCAAGTTTAATCCAATAGATTAGGATTATATTGTCAAGTTACAATCTTACCTAGAAAACACAAAAGAAAGACCCCTTCACAAGCCTTCACACGATCAAAGCAAATCTACTGCATTGGGCGAAGATTGAAATTTTGCGGAACGGTGCATCGAAATGTTTCTGTATGTATTTAGGACTACTGCATTGGGCGAAGTTTGAAATTTTGCGGAACGGTGCATCGAACTGTTTCTGTATGTATTTAGGACTACTGCATTGGGCGAAGTTTGAAATTTTGCGGAACGGTGCAAAATAGATTTCTTTTGTCGAAGTTTAAATATACGTTAAGCTACATGTAGAACATTTTATGCTATTATTTATAAGTACTTCAATTTAATTTAGTTATCATTTATTTTCGTCGACAATATTTGTGTGTGAATTTAAATCCATACCAATAACTTAAACTGATGAAAAGCAAACACAAAATTTTAACACAAATAAATATATAATGGCTTCCTTTATATGTTTTTTTCAGGAACGTTGACATAATGGTATTAGTCCTACTACATCTTATTATGTTTAGTACTGTTCGAAATAACAGAACATAACGAGAGAAAACACAATATAAATATTTGCAAACAAACCGGTCAAAATACTCATTTCCTATTAATGAAGTTATTTCAAATAAAACTTGGACCCATGATTGTTGTTCATGAGCGTTGATTACACAATGTGGTTTTGCATTTTAATTATAGTACAATACAAAGTGGAAAGTAACGTCATCCGGAAAGTAGCCCAGTAGGCCAACATTTGTGTCCATGCCCTAATGCAAATAGAAAATCAAGTATCCTATAAAAACATAAATATAATTGCTACTCTTGACAGCTGTCTGCCCTGAAGTGTCGCAGTAGAGAGTTAACCAAACATAAAAAAACAAGTGGTCATTTTTCCTCAGATAACAAAATTAAAAACATATGGAGTTTCTACATTAGTTTCACCAGAAAACAGAATGTCGACCGTTTTTTTATTAAAAGTTTATTATGTGTTAAGTTGCTCTAAATATTTATATATTAAAATGTTAATATTATATAGAATATTAAAGATTAAATATGGACTGAGCATTATGTCTATAAAGATGTTTTAGAATTGGGGAAAAGTTACGATCTATAAGTATAGTTGTAATATAAACGGAGACCTTAATGCCATCAATTGTTTTAATTATTTTATAATATTGAATCCCATTGTGACTTACGTAGCTCATGGTGTGTACTCGTATTAGTTGTCTGCATTTAGAATAAAACGACTCGGGGTAAAAAGCAACAAGTAGAAATTAGTGGTTCTAAATTTTCTTTTGTTGTAACCTTGTAAGTCTATTGAAAGGTCCTCAGTTGTGTAAAAAGGGCAAACTTATCATGTAAGTTGTCAATTCAGGATGTTCACTTCACTAGCAATAATACTTATACATATTATAATAGCAGTGTTGGTAATTTCGGTAATATGTCTTAACTGTCATTAATGTAACTTAATGGATGACATTATGTTTTGACCAATGAGAGTGAAGGATTTTTCAAAATTTTCGCCTGTATAAGTTCACTTATCCGGTCGGTATAAATGGGTAAGTTAAAAAAGTCGAAATAACCTTCATATTCATTTGACAACACAAAAATCACAAAACATAATGTCATCCATTAAATATATTATTGGACAATATTCGCGGGTAAACTCATTTATACGGTCGCGCGGCTGCGCCGCGCTAGACCGTATAAATGAGTTTACCCGCGAATATTGTCCAATAATCTGTACTAATTGTTTCCGTAAATAGAATCATTTTGTCGGCCTTGATTTACATGTACCATTATAAAATGAAGTTAAAGAACGCACATTTAATAGAGACACTGACTTTGGATCTTGATCTACATGTATGGATGACTTTGGTTTCACGCATTACAAAAACTGTGCAAACATTCTCAGTTTATAATTGGTTCGATGTGTTCTGCCAGTTATATGTATAAACAAATGTATAATTGTTTGACCTTCTGTGATATGTGTCTAGCGAATATCATAATCATTGCCAATGGCTAATGTGTTAGAAAACGCTATTAATATAATGACCCTGACATATGTAATGCACTATTTTTTAAAAACCGTTAATGATGTAAATATTAGTGTATTTCGTATTTGTGTATTCGAAGCATATGTTAGGTCTATCACCATATCACCTATCTATTACCATATCTAGTGGCCTAAATAAGTTCTTTGCTTTTTGATTTGATATGTTAGGCTAGTTTGTTAAAAGTTCATACTGATTGTTTTTTCAATAAATATTGTTATTAGCTCTATACAGTATTAAATTGTCAGTCTTCGTGACTTGTTTCTGCCTTTTTTAGTCAGTATTGACTTTTGGCAGTATAATATAAATAGAAGAGATGTTCAAAGAAAGAATGTTGTAAACAATGTCAAGTTTAAGGGCACCATGACAAAATGGCCTGTACAAAAACTAACACACAGAACGACACAAAAACACGTACAACACCATGACGGTTGAAGTTGATCATTTTGTAGTTTTAATTATGACACGTGCCGTTGCACATCAACTTTATACTGTAAATATTTGCGGCGTTCTTATTTCCGCGATATTTGTTCATCGGCGATTGCGCGATTCCTTATCTACCGTGAAATCTCACATTTAAATTATATAAAGCAGTATGAAGAACCAAAACATTATATATGCGCGACTAAATGATCTCACAAATCGAAGTGTCTTTGAGGTAATGTTCTATTGTTGTGTGGCCATCTTTAAGGTAAACATGCCCGAGCCAATGTTGAAAGTCAGCATTATTGTTCATTAAGTAGGATTTAGTACAGTTATACATTATAATTTGCAAGACTTGTTTACTTAGTTTCATGTTGGAAATCGTAATGCGCAGTAAGAAGTTATTATAATACCATATTTATTAACCATTCTATACTTTGCATGGCATTATATAGAGTGCTAAAACTCTATGCTCGTGTGTATACACATTTGACGTATATTTTAAACTGATATTTTCTCAAAAGCAAGGCCTGTGCAAGGAATACTTTAATATTCTCCATTAAATGAATTTAAATCACCATAAAAAATTAACAGGCTGTAAGTAGATATGGTTGTATGCAAATAGACATTTAAATTGGCTTTAAACATTGAAATAATTACTGCATTAAGCTAGAGTATCAACGTCTGGTCACCCTTTTGCGTAAACCATAATGTCTTGTAACAAAATCATATTTTGAAAGTTTAATAAAAATAGATCAGCAAAATTAATGTACTACATGTTGTAAACCACTATCTTAGATATATAATCTTGTAATCGAATAATTTAACCGGGCTATGTAGACTATGATCTCGTACATATCAACATGTTTTGTTACACTATCGTTAGATAACAAACATTACACTCGTATACCATAATTTATAAACTATTATGTTAATATATGTAAAAGGTTCTGCTTTCTTGTAGTTAAGATTATCATTATTTCTTATTGTTCCACTCAACCTCATTTTTAACCTATTTCACATTTCCTTCTGCGTTGTAGTCGATAACATTCAAACTTAATATTTAGGTTGTGACTTCCGCATCCAATTGTTAACAAAAATGTGCACACAATTGAAAGGACCTTTATCTCAAATCAAGTAATTGTGCTTATGGTGGGAAAACACATCGACCTTTACAATTTATTAAACCATGCCCTTCTTACTTTTGTGATCCTATTAACTTTTTTATTTAAACTTGAAGAATTTTATCAGTTATTTAATATCATGTGAAGTAGAAAGAGGAGAGAAAACATTAAGTGACCACTCAAAAGACTTGTAAATATCAACTCTTTTTAGACTAAATAAAGTAAATATTCGTTTTAATACATTTCAAACTATATAGAGAAGATGTAATGGATGGTGAAAAAACAATTACGAAAATAACACACGTAAGGGAAATTCAAAACAAAACAATATGTTTAATGTATTAATTCTTGATCATTTCGTATCATTTTAAATGTTTTATTAAAATCTTATCATGCCAATCTAATAGATATAGGACACTATCTAACCATGTGGTATGGATAGTCAACGTTTGTGTGCAAGCATTAAACCTAGTTGAAAATGTTTAATAAACATTTTAAACTAAAATGATAAGAAAACGTCTGTCTCGATATACTAATAAGGTAATGTTAAAAATGCATGTTGGGAATTCACCAATATCTTGTAAATGCCAGATTGCAAGAAATGAACTAAGTTTTATCTTGCAAACATAATGAATAAGTTAATGAAAAAGACTTAAATATATGATAAACGGATGATTCTAAATTGTTTAAATATGAAACATGTCTATTTGCCATAAGAAAACATCGACAAATCTTAGGTACCTTACACTAACAAAGGGCCATTGTATTATTACCTTCACGTGTAACATTACGATTTCATTTAGCATGCTGTATTTAAATTTGCAGAGTGGAAGTTTATTCAAACACTCCTTATATTTGTAGGCATATTTAAAGAATGTGTGTGTGTAAACAAATAGATCAATTGGATGCAATATTAGGTCAAGTTTTGAATGCATTTTATCATGTCAACATAATTGGGGCACATATTACCTGTATAATGCTCATAATTTAAATTAGAAAAGCTTCCTTGCTGTATTAGGTTTCGTCCTCGTCATTTTTTGTATTGTGACCAATGAACTTTTTTAAATCCTTGCATGAAGGTGGTATGGAATAGTATACGTCATTAAGGATAATGGTGATACATTCTATTTACAGTTACTGTTCATGATATTATCTCAGATTTCTTTATGTCGCAGTTGTTACTCCCGGTCTAATTTACCTCATGCAGACAAGCAAATTGAATGCTACCGCGATAGTTTTACACTCCAAAATATAACCGCAGTCATCGCTTTGAAACTAAAATAGTGCATTTTTACTCATTGTCAGCGACGCACCCTTTTGCCATTGATAAAACCATCGTGAGGTGAAAGGAGCATTGACCTAGCTGGCGTTTTTGAGTCATCTGTTAAGGAATCTACTGTCGCATGTAATTATTTTAAAGTAAATTTTGTACCTTTTATATCGTCACTACTTCATTATTATTATTATTTTTATTATTATTATTATTATTATTATTATTATTATTATTATTATTATTATTATTATTATTATTATTATTATTATCTTTAGAAAACAAATCAATGTACATTTCCATGAAAGTAAATAATTATGGTTATTTTATAAAACTGACATTTGCCAACCTGTATACAAGGAAGGTTAAAAGGTTTTGTTTAAGAGCTTTAATAATGCCAACAATCAAGGACGCAATACTAAATTTGTAACATAAAAGTGATTCATTATTTCCATGTTGCAGTATGCACAATGTCGCAATTACATATTTTAGATGTGTTTGGACTATATTCATATCACAATCTGAATGATTTATATTTAAAAGCATTTTAACTAAACACTTACCTATTAACATCCATATCCAATTTTGTCGAAAACAAAAGACATCCACCATGATTATTTCGTTTAAACGTTATAATCTTTAAAGTGCTATTAAAAGTATATTATGTATTTATACACATATAAAGCAGCAGTTTGTCTGCACATAACGTCTTGCTTGCATGTAAAACGACAGTGAAGTAGATCATCAGTATAAAACATTAAACCTTCTCGTTCGTCCCGGTAACCGAACCTCACACATTATTAAATGCACTGTTAACGCACGTTTTGTAAATGCAGCAATGTGGCCTTCAATACCAATAGCGACTCATTTAAACTGCTTTCCTTTTCCAATATACGGGTGGAAAAACTATACCAATGCCCCGAAACGCTGCGAATATAGTCTGGCTTTCGTGTCTTAAGTGAAATTTACCCATGGCAATCATTCTCAGGTTTTACTTGTATTTGCAATGTAGGCATTTGTGTATTCGAAATATGTGCCTTGTAAACAGATTGGATTGATTTAGGTTCTTTGAACTAGTAGAGATCACATTCACAAACAGATGAGTAGAAATAACATCGTTCAGTTTTGGTTATTTTGATTATAACCAAACTTCAAAGAACAAGTCAAACGACATATTATGGTGACCCCCTTGGTTTCTTTGTACTGCGCATGACTCTATGTTGGCCCTGCGTACTGCGTGCCGTTTAACAGCGTACACAAAGTGTTTTGTCCTTTCCCTTTCATCAGTTTAATTTAACATGAATTCAAGATATATCTAAGCATTTACAAAAAACATAATTATTTACACCTGTTTAGGAAAATTGTAATCACATTTTTTTGCGAAAATGCTATTTGTTATGTTATTTAATACAAAATTACCTGAATTAAAATTATTTGACAATATCTTTTAAAGGAACAATATGTGCTTAGTTGCAGTAATGACGATGACTGTAACATTTTTAGAATTTTTTTCTTCTGATTTTCACAGACCCAGAACAACGTTGGTTAAATATGAAGCACAATAAACGTTTTATTAAATTGACAATAAAAAGTTTTATTTTGTTATATCAATTTGGAGCGTCAAGTGTGTTTGACTATATTTTACGACTATTTGATTCCAGATGGTTAAAATAAAGTAAATAAGTCATGCTGTACCTATAATGACTTAAACTTTCTATTTGGGCTAAATATGTGGAAACGCCTTCAATGTTATGGCTGCTCTTGTTGGGTCAAAAGCTATACTCTTTGTAATTAAATGTTGAATTATCTTACTACGAGGTGTCACGGCTAAACACTTAATCAACTGATTCACGAAAATTACAGTTTCGTACTTTCGTAAATATGCAAAAACTGCCAACTATAGTTATGCATGCGTGTTAGAATACAAACACAAAAAAAAACTTACTTAAAAATGTGTAGCCCGCAAATGCATTGTTTGTTGATGAGTCAACCTATTACGTTAAAATAGTTAAATAACTTGACTTCAATCGATATGTTCAGTTGTCTCGGTGGTCTAAAGGTAGCCCACCTGTCTGCGGGGTAATAGGTCCCGGTTTTGATATCCCGACTATGAAAAGAAGTTTTATGTCTGCTCATCACTTTATACATTGTATTCCTACTTGAATGTCCCATCCTGTTTATTGCTCCTGGTAAGGCACGCATGTGTCACCAGTGAATTATATTTGCGCATCTATGACGAATCATTGCATTAGAAT
>Ga0224511_10001637_pt1 | contig 13913 bp, 2 predicted proteins | sample SF_May12_sed_USG_2_FD_169988 | JGI IMG/M metagenome (GOLD analysis project Ga0224511, IMG submission 169988) | Sediment microbial communities from San Francisco Bay, California, United States - SF_May12_sed_USGS_8_1 | ecosystem: Environmental > Aquatic > Marine > Sediment | place: USA...
CCCGTAACAACATCTCTTTAAAATGCCCGTTAAACCCTTCCCTACCTAACACAATATAAAAAAGAAACACTCAAAGGCATCACTTTCTTATTTCCCACTGAGCACAATCGTTTTTAGGAAACCATGTCTTAAACTACACCATGAACCCACCATCTAATCCCTACTCCTCGCAGGTGTCTTTCTGATACCACTCCATATCTAGATCATCTATAGCAATCTTGCTGAAGTTTATTCAATTGTTAAAAGGAGGATGCACGATCATGCCAATAATTATGCACGATCATGTAAATAATTATGCACGATCATGTAAATAATTATGCACGATCATGCCAATAATTATGCACGATCATGTAAATAATTATGCACGATCATGTAAATAATTATGCACGATCATGTAAATAATTATGCACGATCATGTAAATAATTATAAAACTCAATAATCATCTAAAAGACACAAAAGAAAGTGTACCGTTCAAAAAACCAAATGAAGAAAAAATACGTTTTAAGAGAGATTTATTTGCTGAAATATTATTTCGCTTTTAAGCCAACATTTTAATTGGTACATATCGTGTATACTTCTTTTCGTATTTAAAACATATATTTACAAAACGGTTGATAAAAAAATAATTGACCCCCCCTTAAACTAAAAAGTTTTTCTCACAGTTTTTTGTCCAAAGGTACCCAGTTACTGAACATAAATAAAACTCGGTAAAGTAATGACAATGGACCATTTGTAAAGCAATATGTAGTCATTATTGCGTTTTGTGTACGTCAATAGAAACTATAATACGTCGGTATTTGTTTTGTCCTCAAATTTGGCTCCTATAATGCCAATAGAATAAATATTTGGTCTCAAATTATGATGTTTTAATATTACCGGTTTAATGTTGAGTTCAGGCAGCAAACATATTTTTTAGGTACGATTAAGATAAGAGCTATTATTAAAGGTTTAACAAATCACCCTTATGTAGATTCTATTGTAATTTTATATTTTGCAATAATAAAAAAGCCTTCAAACCCAAACATTATTTTGACTGAAACGTGATGGTTATGTCAAAAACCGACCTCAAAACATGGCTGTTTGCAATAATTGACCTAAACGTTTGATATTCATCAATATAAACAATGTTATAATGTTTGTATTTTCCTGTTTCATTTGCGTCTTACAATAATTTATGTATTACACTATGTATCTGTGGCGATATATATAAAAAGTGTTTGTATATGGCCATTCATTATTTACTTATTCGCTTCCAAAGACATATTTTTAACGTTCCTATGGGTGCGATGGTTATATTCCAACGCAAAATATGTTTAAAATGATTATAGTTACTATACTTAGTCATATATGAGAAAACAAGCTTTTTAAAACTCGTATTGATAAAAATATTAAATACGTCTATCCTGTTATTTTCAATTTTGTTGCCAGTTAGCGCAAAAAAAACGGAAGCACAATGGTGTCTGTCTGTTTCGTACCTAATAAAGCACGTGCATGTTATTTTATTCTAGTTAACAAAAAACACCATTTAATTAAAATTACTTGTCACGCACCCGTGTTTTTTTCTTCAGCTTAGATGATATGTTTCATTTGTTTGCCAAGCATGTCAAATGGATTATTGAATTTGGTCTATCTGATGTCTGTTACAAGCCTGGTGGAATACATAGCTAACAAAACACACGATTGTTGAAAGGTAGAAGATTGTGATTAATTAAACCACCGACTGTAACTAGATTAAGAGAAATATAAACACTTGAAAACGTCGCATCAAATGTTGGCAGAATTTTGGTCTGATTTTTATTCTTTTTGTCAGATCCAATGGTCTCCCTTGCTTTTGTACAAATCCTCTAAAGTCTAATATGACAGGCATCAGAAGTGTTTGAGAGTTGATAATGCCGTAAATACGGAGTTGTATCTGATATCAATTTAGGCTAAATATCACAAAGACAACATATGTCAAACGTGGTGTATGTCGTATAATCGCTTATTTATCCGATGACAAGCCGGATATCTCAAAACGTATTAACTTGAATTCGAATTAAGTCATCTTGCTATATCAACTTATACATGTATGGTAACGGGGTAAACGAATTTGTTTGTTGTTAAAGATGCTCACCCTTTGTCTTGATACCTTTTAAGTTATAACTGGTAACACACATTACAATGTGTAAGGTACATGAGATCAAATTGCAATGTAAGAGGAAAAGTAACATATTATGACAGAGACAGAGTGGTTTAAAATTACTAAAGAACAAAATGACTATTTAAGCAAACAAAAGATTTTGTGCAAGAGTTGGAATACGAAACTGGGACCTTGGGCATCGCCCTCGAGTGTGCTAAACATCAGGCGACGAAATGAGATAAAAGCTGACATCTAGTGAAGCATAACTGTTTATACGTCAAGGTGAACAAAAATAAATAAATCCAAAAACTGTTGGCCATACTCATCAAAGATTCTGTCTAAAATTTTAATGTGTATTAATAAGGGATAAGACCCCCATTGCGTACTGTGCACTTCTTTATTTTAAACCTGCCTACTACGTACAGTCTTATTTTGGCATTACGTACGGCGAATCGTATACATGAAAAGCAACGTATTTTGGTCGTTTTCATTTATATAAAATGGTGTGTGACATGCATAGACACAATTATTTTTGCTGACGTTCGGCTGTTGATTGCTTGAGTGTTCAATTTTTTGGTTCCAACAATCAATGGTTTGGTAAAATTAACGATAAAATGTCGAAAATATGCGCGATCGATGCGAGTGGAAACAAATAGTGAGTAATTAGAATTCATTTCGCGGTTGTCGTGTTTTCTGTTAAAAAGTTAACCTCTTTGATGTAAGTTTAAGGCCTGTCTATGTCTATATGAAAGGTGACTAGGATCCACTAATGAAATATTAACAAATTTTATCGCAATATACAAGCAGTGCATCTTTAAAAATGGCTTCACTTTTCAAAATTAGAGTCAACAGTTTATAATCTGTGATATTCCGTCGATAAACAATGCTCAGCGTGTGGTAGTCATTAAAACTATTTTACCATTTCATGACGTGTTATCATTTTGTTGGTAAACTTCAATGTTGTGGTATTTTACATGTAGTTAACAACGATATATTCCACTTACTTTGTTTTATACATTTTGGGGGTAACATTACGTTTCAAACACAGCAGCATCGGAACACCTTGGATTAATCACAGAACTAAACAAAGAAAACTACTTTTTTAAATGCATGGAATTCTTCTGTTGATTTGCAATTAGAAATCGTTACTGCATGGGCGGCGTTATATCTTGTTTGACACATAACGCCATCACCGCTGCGATTTGTCAGTTGTCAGAAAGGGCTTTTCGAATAAGATTGCAATGACCTTTGTTATGAAGTACATTTTTCAGACCAACTCGATCATAAAAAGTAAAGGATTAAAGAGTGTTATTTAAAAACTTTGATGTATACATTATCTAAAACTTGGATGTATCGGCTTTGTTGAGCAACACAACTTTGTGCTTTTAGTTGGTTGTCTTCAGTTCAGGAATTCGCTTAAAATGCTGCCAGGTTATATGTAGAATGTTACAATAAGAACTAGTTGAACACCAGGAGCGCATTTGGAAATAAATGTGTCGATAATTAATATAATTCAAGAACAAACTAAAAATGACTCGGATAAGTGCGAACAATATATTAATTGTTTATTTGACGGTTCTTTTGTTTGCATTCAGTGAAAGTAAGCAGTGCTATTTTCGTGAAACAAACCAGACAATAGAGAAGTGCCAGGTGTCCGATTGGTTTCCATGGGATTGTTTGTGCTGTGGCACAGACGTTATGCAAACGAGGTCAGCTTCGCGTTACAAAGGCATGTGTTGCCCGGATGGGGTTGATATCAATACATGTAAAAGTGACTGCAGCTTCACAACCGCTCTCACTGAACAAGGTCTCTGTGCAGATCACTGCAGTAACCTAAAGCGTCCTTCCTGGTGTTCCCTTTCTACCAATGATACAACGACACAACATCCTACAAATTTCCTCAACCCAACGACAACAACATCTAATCTTGGTGGATCAGTTATAACTCCAAATACAGCCGGATCATCAAATGAATGCTATTTTCGAGAAACAAACCAGACAATAACAAAGTGCCAGGTGTCCGACTGGTTTCCATGGAATTGTTTTTGTTGTGGAACAGACGCTTTGCAAACGATGTCAGCTTCGCGTAACAGAGGCATATGTTGCTCAAATGGCGCGGATATGAATACATGTAAAAGTGAATGCAACATCACAATTGCTTTATTAGAACAAGGCCTTTGTTCGGATCACTGCAGACACGTAACACATACAGCGATGTGTTCATTTGCACCTGTATCTCCTATACCCACGTTAACTATGTCTCGTTCAACACCGTCGAATACACGTTCAACCGGTGGAACTGCCGTTGGAACTACAAGTTTAAACAGTGGGTCAGCCGTAGTTGCAATAACTTTGAATGGTGGGGCTGCCATAGACGCCACATCAGGTTCAAACGGCTTGTCTGTAAAAGGAACTACAAGTTCAAACGGCGGGACTGCCTTAGGAGCTACAACGACTTCAAGCGGTGGGTCTACCTTAGGAGCTTCAACAACTTTAAACGGTGGGTCTTCTCTAGGAGCTACAACGACTTCAAACGGCGGGTCTGCCTTAGGAGCGACAACGACTTCAAGCGGTGGGTCTACCTTAGGAGCTACAACGACTTCAAACGGCGGGTCTGTCTTAGGAGCTACAACGACTTTAAACGGTGGGTCTGTCTTAGGAGCTTCAACGACTTCAAACGGTGGGTCTTCCCTAGGAGCTACAACTACTTTAAACGGTGGGTCTGCCTTAGGAGCTACAACGACTTCAAACGGCGGGTCTGTCTTAGGAGCTACAACGACTTCAAACGGCGGGTCTGTCTTAGGAGCTTCAACGACTTTAAACGGTGGGTCTTCCCTAGGAGCTACAACGATTTCAAACGGCGGGTCTGTCTTAGGAGCGTCAACGACTTTAAACGATGGGTCTTCCCTAGGAGCTACAACGATTTCAAACGGCGGGTCTGTCTTAGGAGCTTCAACGACTTCAAACGGTGGGTCTTCCCTGGGAGCTACAACGACTTCAAGCGGTGGGTCTACCTTAGGAGCTACAACGACTTCAAACGGTGGGTCTGTCTTAGGAGCTACAACGACTTCAAACGGTGGGTCTTCCCTAGGAGCTACAGCGACTTCAAGCGGTGGGTCGGCCATAAGGGTTACACCAAATTCAAATGGTGGGTCGGCTGTAGGGGCTACAACAATTTCAAAGGGTGGTTCGGCCGTAGGGGCTACAACAAGTATAAATGGTGGGTCGGCCGTAGGAGCTTCAACAAGTGCAAATGGTTGGTCGGCCGTAGGAGCTTCAACAAGTTCAAATGGTTGGTCGGCCGAAAGGGCTACAGCAAGTTCAAACGGTGGATCGGCCGTAGGATCTTCAACAAGTTCAAACGGTGGAAGTGCTGTAGGGGCTACAACAATTTCGAACGGTGGGTCGGTCGTAGGAGCTACATCAAATACTAACGGTGGGTCGGCCGTAGGAGTTACAACAAGTTCAAGTGGTGGGTCGGCCATAGGAGTTACAAGTTTAAACGGTGGATCAGTCGTAGGAGCTACAACACTTTCAAACAGTGGTTCTATTATAGGCACAACAAGTTCAAACGGTGGGCCTGTCATAGGAACTATAAGGCCAAACAGTGTGCTTCGAAGCGTCATGACACATGCAAACGTAGGGATGTTCGCCATCGCAGCGACAACGGTTTGGAATGGAGCAATGGACTCTTTACCAAGGTCAAACGGCGGAGGTGGAGTAGTTAGAGCGTCGACAAGTACAATTCCTGGGAGGTCATCCCTTGTAGAATCAAGAAGAACTTCAAATACAGCGGGATCTTTAAAACAATGCTTTTTTCAAGAAACAAACCAGACAATAAATAAGTGTCAGGTGTCAGACTGGTTTCCGTGGGATTGTACATGTTGTGGCACAGACGCTTTGCAAACAATGTCAGCTACGCGTGGCAGAGGTATATGTTGTTCAGATGGTGTGGACATGTCTACATGTACAAGTGAATGCAACATCACAACAGCTTTAACAGAACAAGGACTTTGTGCGGATCACTGCAGTCACGTGACACATACAGCGTTCTGTTCACTGTCACCGGCCATAGGAACAACAGTTAGACCAAACAGTGTGCCTACACAAGTGCTTCCAGGCGTCACGGCACATTCAAAAACGACCGAAAACAGAAACGCTGAACGACAGGACGTGACACGGCCATCGAAGAATCATGTGCTTTCCTACCCTGATGATGGAAACCACTACTGCCACATTGCGGTGTGGAAATTTCCTGTCTATGAAGACACAGTTGGTATGACAAGTTGTGTATTTAAACGAGTAATGTACTAGAAAATCAGGCGAAAACTCAGAATATTGAATAAAAGAAATACGTTTTCAAAAAGGTTTTATAAACACTTTAGATACATGTATACGGAACTTATCTCTTCAATTTATAATATTACAATAACAATATTTTAATGCAAACTGTGGTTAACATTGTATCAAACATTGCGGTTTTTTTTTAAATACTTTATAAACAGGTTTCAGTGTTCACCTCTGACACGTGTTTCAGTGAGCACGTGCACGCTGATTATCATCATCGCCTGTCTGGTCCTGTTGATCCTTGTGGTGGCCATGGTTGTCGTTTTCCGTTGGCAAGGCGCCCGGTCACGCAAACAAGTTCACCCCGAGGTGTTGTCGCCAAAAATAATTGCTGAAAGGCGTAAACGACTGGAAATGTTTTGAGGGACACTTAAGATGCCGTTGTTTGTTTTAATTTTTAATATTCGTCTGTGCCATGTGTACAAATACTGTTGTGTAACAAGCTGTAACTTTTATTTCGTTTTATTTTCTATTATTAATCATATTGCGTTGTTCGCCCCGTACTGCATCATTGTGTAGCTTTATTTGAGATCGTGAGGCCATTGGGATAATGGGTTGTATGTTGTTCACATTAGAAAATAGAGTTCCGCTCATGCGCTAAGGGGGTGTCAATGGAGTACTGCATCATTGTGTAATTGTGTTTTTTCTGGTCCTTTGGAATCATGGATTGTACATCTTACTAACATTTGAAAATAGAGTTCCGCTTATGCGCTACGGGGCGTCAATTGAGTGGCATTTCAATTAATGAACAGCTTCTAGAAAAATGAGGCTACTATTTTTCCCTTCACGCTATTCTTCCTTAGGGGTTTCCTTTTCTCGGATTATTAAAAACAATGAATTTGCAGTTAAACTGTGGAGAATCTGCTGATCTTAATACTTTTGAAAAAATAAAGTTAATTTCAAAATCAATTATTTGTAATGATACAAAATATTGTTCGGATTAAATAGAAAATAACTAATATTATACCTTCTGCAAACGAAAATTTAAAGGGGTCTAGTAGCACAATTTGTTAAGAAACAAATTCCTCTTTTTTACCCATTATCCTAAAAATACTATTTATTACTTCATGTACATTGCGCGAAATATTTTTGTGTTTCGATTCTTTGTGAGCTTGTTTATTTTGTGGAGCAAATTACTACACGTTTAAAAGGAATTCCGAGTAACTTTACTAGTTGGTTGGTTGTTGTGCGTGACGTTTATTCAACGTCGACTGACGACCTCTTCCATTTTACATATTATAGTATTATAAGTTTATAGTTTTCATTCATGGATAATACTATGCTACAAAATACTTTAATCGAACTTTTTGCCACATTTTTATGCGATTGGTCCCTGAATTTTAACCTGGCTGCCATGCCAATTTTTGTTTAACCTTATCCAGTCGTCTGCAAGCAAAATGACATTACTACATAGGTAAACGTTGCCCGTACAGTTTTTTCCGTGTTTCAGGTGGGTGCAGGGGGTGTTTTTAAGGTTTGAAAATCCCAATGTCAACGTCTACCACGGTGTGCCGGGACAGACATTGTCATTTCGAATGCCGCATGACGATGAAATAACCTAAATTAATATTATTATCAAGTCCGGGCACCGGGGGGGATCTCTGATAAATCGCATTATGGCCTACTGACTTGATACAAGCCATTAAAAAGTAATACTTACGAGCCAAAAACTATAACTATGCGAATACAATATCAATTTTGAGCTAGATTTTGTCCATGTGTTACCCGGCTGGAAAAACTTGCTATCTCATTGCGATTCATGAATGGGAAGACACGAAATGATACTATAATCATATTGTCAAAGATTGACATTCAGAAACAAATCAATGCATCTTAAGTTTATCTTATGAGATTTACCAAAATGAACAGAGAATTGTTTAAGTGTTAAGTCAAGCCAACTATATCTATATAATATATATCCATATAACTAAATCCAAAAAGAAGTCACAAAGTGCAAATTCGAGCGGGCACCGGATGGCGATCACGTGATACAGTTCCAAAATACGCTGCCGGTCACCACCAGATGCCTAATACGCCACGGCCGGTCGGCACCCGCTATTTTTATGATTACGCAAGAAAATATTGTTAAAATCACCGATTTTTTATGATAACCATGAACATTCTGTTAACATCGCCGATGTTTGAGGCTTCCGCCACCGGCCGGCGTCAGGTGTTGTGGCGTTTTTGGGCGCATGTCAACGGGGTCCGGACGGCGTTTCTTAGTGTCAAAAGGGAATATTAACGTCGTGTTGGCAACGTCACGACATAAAACGATGAACCTTTGCTTTTTCTCTTCTGGGTATTGTTTTTTAATTTAAAATCTATGTTCTTTGAATTAGTGGTTTGCGAATAAATGTCATAGATGCCTTACACATCATTACATGAGTCTCTATGGGAGGAGAACCACATGTAGAAATTGAAGGATTTTCCATTTGAACTGAGAAGATCTAGGCAGAATGAGGCGATTAATTGGCACATATGCAGAATTGTAAAAAAGGGGAGTGCGAAAAGTGATATACCTTTCCTGAGAATAATAATTTGAACAAAGTGTGTTGTTATGTAAGCTAGCAAAACATTATAGGAAGCATCCGCAATTGTATTTCCATATATAGAATTTACCAGCATAGCAATTCTCTAAAAGTATAAAAGTATATATAAAAATAAGTCCTTCGTTGCATACATCAGCTTTGTTGTAAAATGAACTTTAATATCAACAAGAACATTGATTATAAATGTTAATAAAATACGCAATGATATAGTTCCATGTATTAAATTTACGGATGTAGAACAACAGAACAATGTATAGATGTTTTATAAGGATATTAAATGCGCATGCGCAAGCAATACGAGAGCCTGGAACATTTTAGAAACGGTTTCTAGAATTCACTTAACAAAATAAATAAAAGAAACCTGGTGTTTTTAAAAAGTAACATCAACTGCAAATCTTGGTCGTTCGAAAATGAGACGTGTTTGCAACTGTTGGAACTCCAACCCCATGCACTGGATACGCGATTAGGGCTTACACAGCTTGAAAAGTCATATTGGACGAGCCGTTAGGCGAGTCCAATATGACTATTCAAGCTGTGTACTCGTCCAAATATATTCCCGTATTGTACAGTAAAACGTCTAATAACCTATAAATACAAGATTCTTGTACAAATTACAAATAATGAATAAAATGCTCGTGAGATTTTTTTGATCTCTGTATATTTTACTTAAAATGAGTATGTTTATGTTTCAGAACAATGTTTAAGATATATTTTAACCCCAAATTTCGGGGAACTATTTGCGATATTTTGATAGAATATCACGTGTATAGGAACTATTTTTCCCGGCGTTGACACAGGTGTAAGCGAACTTGTGTAGCACGCCCTCTGGTAAGAGAATGTGCGTGTTAATGACAAAACTAAATGGATGCGCTTTTGGAGCTGCATACATTCGTCGCATTATTGTAACCAAGATGTTACCGGCTTGTCTTGCCAAGTATTATTATTTTAGAACATCTCTATGAATAGAAAATATGAAGAGATTTCATTCTTATCTCTTCATAAAAGTTGTTTCATTGTATGTCGGATTTATCTTTTCGGCGGAGTAATACACTTTGTGCTTATGTTGCTTTCCTTCCAATTTCATAGCTACCGCAGTTTCCTTCGTGAAATGCAACATTTTTATTTGGAGACTATAAATTCAAATATTATTCACTGACATAATTTCTTGAAAAAAAGATGACTCGATTGCCGAGGAAAACAGTATTACCTGTTTATTTGACGGTTGTTTTGTTCGCATTTGGTCAGTGTAAGCGATGCTTTTTTCCAGAAACAAACCAGACAATAGATAAGTGCCAGTTGTCGGATTGGTTTCCATGGGATTGTTTATGCTGTGGCAGCGACGTCCTGCAGCAGACGTTAGCTATGCATAACAGAGGCATGTGTTGTCCAGTCGGTGTGGATAGCAACACATGTAAAAGAGAATGCAACTTCCACACGGCTACTTCCGAACAAGGCCTGTGTGCGGATCACTGTAGTCACTTAATGCGTCTGTCATGGTGCTCCATTTCTAAAGATGCAACGACGAGAAATCCCACAGTTTACCTCATCGCAAAGTCTGAAACAACAAATAAAATACCACTTACGCTTTTAAACGGAATGCCAACAACAGGTTCGAACGGTGGTTCTGCAATTGGTCATATAACAGGTTCGAACGGTGGTTCTGCAATTGGTCATACAACAGGTTCGAACGGTGGTTCTGCAATTGGTCTTACAACAAGTTCGAACGGTGGTTCTGCAATTGGTCTTACAACAAGTTCGAACGCTGGTTCTGCCATTGGTCCTACAACAAGTTCCAACGGTGGTTCTGTCATTGGTTCTACAACAATTTCGAATGCTAGTTCTGCTGTAAAATCTACAAGTTCAAACGATGAGTCTACTCTCAACGATACAGCAAGTCAAAACGGTGAATCTGCCAACGGATCTTCAAATTCTTTAAATGGTGGGGTTTCGTATGCCGAAGATGGAAACAACTACTGTTATATCGTAACGTTGAAAGTTCCAGTCTTTACAAATATGCTTGGTTAGTATTTGGCTAGTTGATAGCTAACGTACACTTGAATTTTTTCCAAAGGTCAATAATTATTATAAATCAAAGAAACGACTTTTATAGTTACTCTAACGTATTGTATCAATGACAGAACAATAGTGCATATTTCAATCAAACTTCTGGAAATCATGTAATGAAATAGTAAATATTGTAACAGTTGTACATGTATGTGTATTGATATTTTTAGTGGTATTATGAATAGTCAGTATATTAAATCTTAATAAGAATTTACATTATTCTTATGGAAATGCTTATTTTTTACCTCTGTCACGTGTTTCAGTGAGCACGTGCACCCTGATTATCATCATCGCTTGTCTGGTCCTGCTGATCCTTGTGACGGTCGTGGTCCACGTTATCTTTTGGTATCGTACTCGATACCGCAAACAAGTTCACCCTGAAGAACAACCCACGCCGAGCAATTTGACAATCGACTATTGTCAGGCGTAAACGATTGGAAATGATCTGGCCGACATTTTACTTGTATGGATTGTTTGTTGTTTACATTTTGAAAAGAGTTCCGCTCATGCGCTAGGAGGCGTCAGTGATGTGACATCTTACATTACCACTGATAAACAGCTTCAATAAACCCGAGGCTGCTTTTTCCCATGCGGGTTATGCTTCCTGAGGGTTTTCCCTTTTCTCAGTTGATTTTAGAATGCCGCCGTTTGTTAATGAGTTGTTATAATGTTGGGCTAGCATATAATGCGACTTGGTTACATATTTCAATAATAAAAATTTAACAATTGCGTACCTTTATACAGAAAACTTTTACTTTTACGACCCATTTTTCTACTATAAACTTGATACATATACATTTACAGTTACCATGATAACAAAGTCACTATCTATTAGTTACATTGTTGTTATGCTTTTCGGTGAAATAAACTTACATTCTTCTGTTTCTCTTATATATTTTCACTTAAATAAACCCGTCTGGTACTGACATTCGCATTTAAATGCCGTTCGCCCAGTGAAATCGCCGTACCATCGGATTACTTAGGCCATTGTTATGGGTGTTATCCTCTGAACCACGATGTTGTGTGTTTGAGTCCTGCCAGACGTTCCCCGCTGGGTGTATGTCCACGCAAGGGAAGTGTGTTGCATCACTGATGATTTTTCAAATTGCTGACGTCAATTCTGTTTGTGACCGTAGTATAAATTGTCAACGGCACCCGAATGGCGTTTCGCAGTGTAACAAATGACAAATACCAGTACATAACACAGGCGCCATCTGGGCAAAAGACGACTATTCATGAAATCGTTCGCGCTCAGGGTGAATTTTTTTCCTTTAGTTTTGGCTTTTTACGCCGTTTATACACTGATTTAGTCTAACAACGACAACTGGATAACCTGATTTTTTTTCTAGAACGTATGCTTTTAGCACGCCTGTCTTTAAACATACCAGTCATCGTCATTTTTTAGCTTCATTAAATTTATTCACTTGTTCTTTACCGTCAAAATGACATAGATGACCGCCATTTCTAAAGACAAAAAATCTGGGTTTTTTTGGTAATTAACTTATCAGTCAATTGAACAGAATTTAATAAATGAGTTTCATTGTCGTTGAAGTTCTAAATCCGTCTCTGTTTGGCCATACAATGTCCATTGTCAACATATATTGTTAATATAATGTGCACGTCATATTCTGTAAATAATATGAAGCCAAAAAGAATGTGTGAACTTATTTGCACTTGTTCATAACTGACCTTGACGTACTACATCAGCATTAAAAAATTGTTAGCCATAGTGCAGAAGGTTCCAAAAAAGATAATTGCATTGTTATTGGCGAATTCAAGCTGTGTCAGTGATGCCAACGTAAGTCACGAGTAGCGAAGTGCCATTGATAAGTCCATTTTCAACAAATCTTAAGTCTCATATAAAAGTATATATTTTATTTTTTGGATGATTTTTTTGTTACATAAAAGATATTCCGAATCATATTTAAGTTTTATGATATAATGCATGAGGTACACGTGCTATAAAAGGCATATTAACGTGATGTTTATTAAATAGATAGTGCTAGCAATGCGTCAATTTATTGTTTAGACAATAGCAATGTAAATAACAGGTTATTATTTACCATGGTATAAACTATGGTTTTCCGAAAAATTGTTAGTAAAAATGCATGTACTTAAAATAAATATTGTAATGTCATTCCTGTTAAATGCCAATAATATCAACGTTTGGGTATACACATTGGGCGTAAATAATACAAGCTTTTTTGATAATACTTTAAATGCCAATACTTATCAAATATAATAGTTCAGATCTTTGCTTTTCTCTGTATTTAATAAACATCACGGTAACTGTTATTAAAATAACAATAATAACATTTTAGTTAATGTTAGAGCAGCTCTGAAGATTAATTAATATTAAAATTTCAAGTCCATATTAAAATGAACGTATTTTATTCTAAATACGCCAGTAGTTGTATTATTATTTTGTTAAATTGTGGCTTACATAAAATACAATATATTTTGCAATTTAAATGGTACTGGATATCTCTCTAATATTTGGTGATACTTAATGAAAAACATTGCATTATAATTATCATGAATTTATCTTAAATACAATAACTGAATTTTAACAGCTTATGTCAATATTGATAAAGGCAGATGCACATAATACGTGACATTACGAGAATTTAACACGTTTTAATTATTCATAGATGACACTGCACCAGAGCTGGAAAAACATAGATTAAAATTGTGCAGTAACAAAATTAAGAGCCATTGTAGACGATTTAGGCACACACATTCAAAGCACTCTGCATGTCAGGATTTTCCTTGCTTAACTGTTAATTCAATCGTGTCTTTAAACGGAGTGTGTAACACATTGTTCTGTTTGTTG
>Ga0224511_10001638_pt1 | contig 13913 bp, 10 predicted proteins | sample SF_May12_sed_USG_2_FD_169988 | JGI IMG/M metagenome (GOLD analysis project Ga0224511, IMG submission 169988) | Sediment microbial communities from San Francisco Bay, California, United States - SF_May12_sed_USGS_8_1 | ecosystem: Environmental > Aquatic > Marine > Sediment | place: USA...
TCCCAGTACGACACCGGAAACAAACGAACATTGCTAGGTAATCTGTCGTAGACCATTTGATTGGTTGATGACTCAGATGTCCGAGGCCGATCGGACTCATTTTGTCTCTGGGATACAGACGCTTGAGAGTCTGAGGGAGAATTCGAAGCCGATTGAACGAGGCTTTTTCTATCTGATTCTGGGGGTCGGACGTCCATTTCGAGCGTCCGATCCAAGGCCAACCGGACGCCCGATGGAGTAAAAAGGCACCTTAAGCTGGTTGACAGCGCTTAACTTTTATCCAGTCACAACATTGAGCCAGAACAGGCGAGTTATACATTTTCATGGATTTAACAATGGAGCAGGAAAGATATCGTCTGGGTTGAGCAAGACGGATAGTAAGTCTAAAAGTTCATGGATTGTCTGAAAGGTGACTCTCTTTCACATTTCCATGGAATATATACAATAGTAATTTGAGTGGCAAAAGAAGATTTTCAGGTGCGTGGCTTGAAAAACAGTCAGTGTAACTCAAGAGGTGACAGTACATTCAGAACTTACTCTTCACTAAGGCTCAGAGAGGAGATATTGTAATCCTGTGTACTGCCATCCCCAAAGTCAGCGGTGATGCCGGTTAGTTGTTTGGTACCAATCACTTCAACAGGGATAGTTGTCGGACCGCTAAGCGTCAAATTAGCAACCTTCACCTGCAAAACGAGACAAGACACATTTCACAGTGCGCTGCTTTATCAGCAATGACGGCTGACTTAGGACGGGTCAGCGGGTATTTTGGTTGCATCTATTTGCGTGAAAAGCTTAGGCATATCAAAGCAAAAGGACTTCTTCCTCCGCAGAGCAGTACCAGGATGAACGAATATTTAATGCGGACATAAATATATTATACATCTATAAATGTAAAAGATAATTTCACTCTATGAAAATATTAAAGGTATTAATTCTCAACTGTCTATCACACAGGGTGGCAAAAGCATAGGGATTACGGGATAACTCAATAGCTCGAGTGCTTGGGTCAAGATCAAAAGATCCTGAGTTCAAAATCCTAGTCATGCTGAATGCCCGTTGTGAGTATGAACTATTCATATAATTCCTAGCATATATCACTCCAAGAAGCCTCAGACCTAGGCCTTTGGAGTAGGATGGCCAAGTGTATGAGCAAAACAATAAAAAAACTGAATCCGACCTGCAATTCGCGTTGTAAATTCACTATCAGCTGGAGTTGTGAAGTAGAACCCACCTGCACTGACTGAAGAGGAAGGATGGCATTGACTGTACAGCTCTCTGTGAGACTGCCCCAGTGATTAGTAGCGGTCACTCTAACTGTATGCAATCCTTCCTGAGCAAAATGATGCAAAGCCTGCAAAGAATATGAATGTTGTAGCCGAAGGTCAATTGAACATAGGGACTTATTTGAGGCTCTTTGTTTCAGTTTGCGGTAGCAAAACGACAAGCTGTAGAGGTGAAAAACAGGAGACCAATAGGAGTAATATTTATTTAAATGGCCTCTTACCACTGAGGTACTGATTGATTGACTGATTGATGGGTTGGCTGGTTGACTCTTACTACAAGGAATTGCCGATTCAAGGTCTAACCAAACCCAACCCTCTGACCAAACCCATCTCCTGGTTCAGGCCTAAATTAAACTTGACTGATTTAGGATAAACAGTTTGATTTTACGTGGATAACATTATTGAAACAGGGCCTTGACTACATACTAAGTTCAATGCATTTGAGCCCCGGTGTCCGTCAGTACTATGTAGACATCATACCAGAGGGGGATTACTCTGAATCAGCAGACGCGTAAGGGTACGGACCTGAGGAATGGCAGACATGGTAGGCATAAAGCTATCTTCTCCCCAGTCCCACCTCCATTCCACATGACTGCCAGAACTGACAGACGCATTAAAGAATTCCTCCACATAGTTCCTACAGAGAATCAAAGCTGAGAAATGACTAGAATCAGGACATGTCAAAGAACCTGGACGGCCGAGAAACAAAGACTGTTTGAGCTATCAGCTGACGGTCGATCAGTCGTTTTTGAAGTGAATGGGAATAGAAAAAATTGAGTTCTGCTAGGTTTTTACGAGAAATGTTTGTCAATGAATCCTTTGTCGACAGTCGACTTCATCAACAAGAAACGCCCATATGGAGCCTAGGCAGACGATGATCGACCGAAGATCGAAACAATTCGAAAATTTTGAGGAGACCGCCCGAATATCTGAGGAATCTCGAAACAACCACAGGACACAAGCATGGTTATAAGGATGACTTGCTGTGTAATTTGCTGTCTGAAAACAAATATTCATCAAAGGGTTTTTCCGATGAACGTCATGTATAAACCTAGCATATTTGTCACGAAACAAAAAGTGATTCATGTAGTCTGATGCGTTGGTATGCTCGACAAACGCTAAACCGAGCTGCAGATTATTCTTGTTCCAGAGCAGTTTGAGTTAGGCTGAGTTGTCTCTGCTAAAGGCATTCAAGTAAGCAGAAAACTCCGGTGCGAGTGTACGGCCAACACAATGCGTTTGCAACACATTGAATTTATATCAGGGCAAAGACCCTTTAACGTGCCCAAAACCACCTAATTAACTCTTGACGTCAAAAAACCAAGCTCTGGTTTCAAGGCTATTATCAAGTGTTCGATGAATTTCCGAAGGCCAGGGGGTAACCTCCACCTACAGCGATCATAGTATTGAAAGCATTCTGTCACATACTCTCGAATAATGGCGAACTCTGGACAGGAAATGCTCAATCCACTCAATTCCTCCACCACAGCCAGGTAGGAAATCGTTCCGTCCGACAAGTTAGCTATGTAGAGTCCCGGAGCATCGGGAGCAATCTGTGTCCATGATGTCGCAGTTCTGACATCGTGAGAGATCGTCTGTTCGAATAGTGTGGAATCCACTGTTATATGAGCTCCGTCAGTGATCTAAATAAGGAGCATATAGTGGTATCAGTACCAGAGATACATATATTAGGAAACACAGCGCATGCTGGTGTTAGAACTGGTTGGAGAGAACTACTATTCAGGAGAGGAAAAAGGCACACTCACTGGTTGTTATAATTTTAGAGACAAATATATATAATGTATATATGGCAGTGGATCAGGGGGGAATTAGAGAAGAGACAGATTAGACGGATTATACAGTCGCGGGACGACATCACGGATGTTTATTTGGTATTATTATATCTAAATGATCTTCGAGATGATTTAGAATCTGCAGTCATGCTACCTACGCACAAGGTATAATCCTCTTCCAGCAATACTTGGGTGACGGCCAGGTTCTGGCAGCACCAAAACTCAAAAACCACTTGATTAAATGAAAATCTAGCCCAAAACTGGTCCAAACTGATCCTGAAAATCAAACTTAGTCTGAATATTATGGGGCTGTTCAGTGCTGGTCTCATGCGGGCTGGCTGCATGCAGGCAGTAGGCAGGCACATTACATGCATGGCGGAATATTACTATAATCATTGGGTGCAATCTCAGCAGTGGATTTGCTCGTAATGCATGGGTGTCTGTCTGAATGAGAGACTCGTTGTTCACACCTCTCGCGCACTACCTCAATTCAACACACATCCTACGAGATACACAGTGATGCATGAGGTCAACTGGACTTTCTGGAACCGACTTTTGTTTGACTAAATAGAATCTCAGATTTCCATAAACCTTTATGAACAAGACCAATGGTCTTGTTCAAGTTATCCATGTAAAATTAAATCGTCAAATCAATGGGTATATCAGGAAGAGCATATCCAAAGCTTGTTTCAATTGATGAAAACAACGGATTGCCATTCTGGACATGAAAACATCAGATGGCCAGTCTTGGAATTGAGAATACCCTTGAACTGAGGTCATTGCATTAGCTGAGGTGTGTACGGAGTAGGTAGTGGCTGAGCAACAGCATTGTACTCCATCAAGGAAAGAGTAAGCTTGGTAAGGTTAATCAGATGATCACGCCAGGCCAAATTCATTAGCACTTAAATGGTTTAAGCATTGCATCCGTAGAGTCTGCATATTGCGTTCTCGGACTTTGCCTCTCAGATTTCTGAATGGAAAGTGCCTGGCGTGAATGCCCCCTCTGGCTCTGGGGGATAAGGGCTCTGAGGCCAGTCTGGACCACACAGAACGCACACTGTATGCGGAGGAGAGAGAGAGATTTGGGGGCAGTTAGCACTAAGCACTAGGAGGGCAAGAGATTCACTGGCTAGTTGTTTTAGCTAAGCTGACAGAAAGCTGTTAATCACGCTATTTACTGTCTGATTGTTGGACAATGCCATGTCATTCATGCCCGAAGTCTCGTTTACGGACACGGTCACATTAACCGACATCGCTTCGTTGGTGATGTTTGCGGTAGTATTCTGTAAATTCTGAGGGAAACAGCAGAAGGAGGTCACATATTGGTGAGATAAAGGATTTTGTAACAAATGCCAAGGCCGGATGTCTGCTGTATCATCAGCCTAATCTGGATCTAGTCATTAAATGAGAAATCGCAGAGTAATAAGGCTGTCAGAAAAAATAGGCTAGGTGAGTGTATTCCTCTTAGCTGACGCTAGCACGCTACAGTAGGGAAGGATGGGAGGATAGCTACGGAGCTGAATCATTGGCCTCGCGAGATCTTGGGTTTGCATTCCATTCACAGGTTTCCCGTGGCAAGGAGGGAGGCCTTTATATTCTGGAGCTCAGACTATCCGGTGGGGATAGCAGCATAGCTCAAGTGCTATAGCACTTGGGTCAAGATTTAGAGACCCGGGTTCAAGTTCTAGTCATGCTGAGCGCCCACTGTGAGAATGAGCTCCTCACATAATTCCCGACTCCTACAGCTCCAACAAGCCTAGACTTACGAGGTACATGAAAAAAGAGGGCCTAGCACATGGGCATATCAATTATAAATATGACTTACCTGTATTGACAGTTGTATGATCTGGCCGGGTTTAACCACTGCGGGGTAACTCAGTGAGAGTGACTGAGCAGTGGCAGGCACAACAGACTGTCCAGTTCTGGTGTCCACTGTAAAATATTTAAGTCGGAAGTGAGGCAAATAAATAGCAAAGTGCAGACATATTTCGTACATAAAATAGATTTTATACAGAAAAGAGAGTTTGAGAATTGGTGGCAAAGCTTACCTTGATTTCGCGCCTTTACACTAACATCAATAGCTTGATCAGGGGAGATATTGGGTAGTGTAATCACTGGTAGTTGGCCAGTACTGATCTCCTGAGGTGACCCAGATCCTGGCATGCTGATGGTCCACTCATAAAGCACACCGGAATCAACCAATTCGCCTGTGAAACAAACGGAGTATTTTACAGTCGGGTTACACAAATAATGGAACAATAGGTGCATTCGCGTGTTCGGGTTTCATCCATTTCGGTCGCGAAATCTGCTGAATTGGGCAAGAGCTGAAAAGCGCGATCAAAAAAAGCATCACCTTTCACTTTCGGTCGCAATCTGCGACTGAACAGAATTCCACGACCGAAAGTAGTAGTTGAGGCAAATGTCAAGGTTCCCGCAAAGAGGCTAGAATACTACGTTGAGATAACGATCGTTTGGCTCTAACCGAGGAGTTTAAGTTGGGAGAGGACAACTCGGATCCGATCAAAGTCCATCTGAACTCAACAGCGTTTCTTCACTGTGACCGAGTGTTCGCGGCCGAAACTTTTCCAAAAATTTTGGTCTCGAGCACGCAAATGCGCCTAATAACCTTCAAAAGGATAAACAACTCCAAAACAGTATTGCCAGACTATTCAATTTTCTTGGTTTCTTCGGACTAAGTTTTTCCTCGAATTGGGAACCTCACCGAGGACCTCAGCTCTGAGGCCCAGTACACTAACTGCCTTGCCATTGCCTCACCCTTCAGTTTTCATACAGAGGTGGCATATCTCACCATGACTTTTCACATAGATTTGAGACTGATGGTAGTTGGACCTCATAATGACTCCAAGCTGGATGTCCTGGAGAATGAGAAGGTGACACGGAGACTGACTACGTGACACTGCATTATGAGCTGTGACTGTCACATTGTGATACCTGTAACAATCAATTAGAAATATATGATCGGGTTTATTTCTCATCAATGAGCAAAAATAAGCTTCATTTATGAATCAAAAAGTAGAAATGAAATCGGGAGGAACACTAGTAGTCAGTGACTAGCTGGTAGTTTGGGGGCTCAAATAGGCGTTAGCCTTGTAGTTTAGGCGAATGTCAAGGTTACCACAAAGATGCTTGATTACCACTTTGTGATGGCCAACCGTGAACGATCGTTCAGCTGTAACCGATGAGTTAAAGTTAGGAGCGGACAACTCTGATCCGATCAAAGTTCATCCTGAACTCAACTGCGTTAACTCACCACGAAAAATTTTGGTCGCGAGCACGCGAATGCACCTATTGTGGCAATTAAAAATTTTGCCTTTCAATTCGCCCTGCTCAAGATACCCCACCCCTTCCAATTCAATCTAGGGCATAGCAAGATAGCTCAGTAGAGTTTACTGGGCTCACAATCATAGGAACCCTGGTTTTGGCGGGCTCCTCTTGCTTGTGTGAACACCTCACATCAATCCAACCTCCAAAAAACTAGCCGCACTATGAGGAGGAGCATTGATGCAGAACCACTTCTGGTGGGTCATGCTAAGCCATAACTGACCAAAACAAACTTCTCTTACTCACCAGCCTGAGTCAGATTAAAAATATTGTTATATTGAAAACATATAGGCATCATTACGGCAGAGCCTGCCCACAAGTCTAATGATACAATCAATGTGGCTTTTCAAACTCAATCGGCAAACGGAACAAATCTCTATCGTTGATAATAGAAAGGTAAAAAGACATCTTTAAGGTACAATAAACTCACCCGATGCCGGGACAGCGCGATGGCACAGCGCCAGTCCACCCGGGCGTCTCTACAACGATTGGCGCGATATTGGGATAAGTGTATGAAAATGTGACGTCTGATCCGGCGACGACATGTGCCTCAGAGTAGCAGGCGGTGTCGATGAGATAACGGCCACCTCGGCATGTCGCTGAGCGTATCGGTGTGACCACATACAACCGACCAACTGTCAGGGCTTCAGTCCTGTTCAGTGCATTCTTAGCATACACCTGATAGAAGAAAAAGAACCGTTCCATGAGTTTTTTGACATTGTGAGGAATGTCACAAAACCCGGAGGCTAAAAGTATTACATGTACCAGTGTTTTGTTGAGTGAGTGGGTTTCCTTACTTCCAGCATATAACTGATGGATTAAGTTCTCCTGACAAAAACTGCTGCTAGGAATGATGACGAAATTGGTATATTGAGTCAATTTAACTCAGCATTTCCAAGGTACATCGTTAAGATGCCTTCTGCTTACACCCGTGTGCCCCATAGGCAAGGTAATTCTGCGATCCGAAATCGATGAGGGTATTGTGAAAGACAATTTTCTGACTTGACTGAGAATCAAACCTGGGACACCAGGTTCAATGCCCAGTATGCTATCCATTGATCCCCACTTGACTCGGTCTGTCCAATTTTTAAAACAAACCACCAACATGTAGCTGATCCAGTACATCTACCTGCAGTGTATAGTTGCCGGGAATTAGGAATGAGATTTCTACATGTGATGTCAGTCCGACAGTCGTCAGGTCCTGGTGATGTGTCACCTGCACTGTATATCCCGGATTGGCGCGCGTCGTCGATGTCACGTTCCAGACGAACTCGACGCCAGAACCGGCTGCCAGAGAGGCATTGGCAGTGACGCGCTCCGATAGCGAGTAGAGAGACTGGGAGACGGGAGTAGCAGTGAGACCGCGTACTGGAATCTCAACAGCGATATCCAGTTCTGTTGTGTGTGAACCTACACAAAAACACTCTCATTAGATCACCATGTCTTCTGATTGGCTATGATTGGTTGGCTGGTCTGTTGGCATACATGTATTGTCCTTAGTCAACTAATGGTCGGTTCAAACCAGGAACGTCTTTTATAAGCTCAATCATTCTCCGGGCAAAGCACAAGCTAACATCAAAGGCGGCTAGCAAGAGCGTTCTTTTGTGATAATTGCAGGTCGGACCTGCAACAATCGCTAAAAAACGCTCCAATAAAGCTTCGGACGCTGTTTCAAAGAGACACCAACAATTGCAAAGAGATCACGACATCGCCCGTGCGAGCTATTTCCGGTCAGGCCTCCATATTTCTTTTAGGTGATGCTGGCAACAGCGATCACGTGAGTAAGCAAAAGCGATTACATGATTTGCAACAACAATAACAACGATTAGCCCTGAAACACTGGTCTTTGACTGCTTACAAAGAACGCTCTTGGTTTGAACCGGCCATAAGAGCTTCCTCGGCAATTAATTAAGATATGTACGGGACAAAGGGCAGTCAACACGGCATTGGATACTCGTGGGGGCCTCCCAGATATTATACACTTGTCGAAAAACTATTGGATGTTCGTGTAGAAAAAATCAGCCTACTAGAATTTCATGGCAATCAAATCGCTACAATCACAGAAAAAAGAAACTAGATTGGATGGAAATCTGTTTTGGCCACACTGACTCAGCGCCGTATGGAACGAGGAGGTGTTATTTGGTCACACATTCAGTTGATGAATAACCGCATGTAAACCGAGCATTAGTTACAGTTTTCAGTTACCGGAAATCCCTTACAGGTTCTCTCTGAAGACACGCGATAGACAGTGTATGAAATAACTTACCAAGCTGATTGCTCACTGTGAAGAAGAGAGAGTATAGCCCTGTGTTGGTTGGTGTATATTCAAACAGAGCCGTATTTGAGACCTACAAAAAGAAGATTAGCCATCAACACACTGACAGCTGGCAACAGCTGGGAAGCAGATTTTGGGAGGGGGTGTGACACCAGATCCTACTTCCGTTTTTTTAAAATATTTTTGTTTGTTCTACAGGCTCCTGGCCATCCTATTCAATGACCTCTTAAGCCTGAGGCTTGCTGGAGCAATAGGAGCTAGGAACTATATGAGCAGTTCATACTCACGGTGGGCACTCAGCATAACTAGAACTTAGGATCTTTTGATCTTGAGCCAAGCGCTCTACCCATGGAGCTATCCCGCTATTCAATTCAAGGAAATTATTCATCCAAAAGGCATGCGCAGGTATTTTCTGACCACGTCCCATTCTGTGATTTTGATGAAAAACATTTGATTTACGCGTACTTAAAGTTAATAAGTGATGAGCGGAGTGATTACAATTTATTAAAGGATCATTGTTATTATGGCTTGGTCATCTTTGGGATGACAGGACCGACCTGTGAGGCCAGAGTAAGGTTACCTCATAAATGACAGCTTGAGTGCGAATGTCCTTGAGAGACCATGTACTATTATGTGAATCTGAAGAAGTCCCCATCACCGCGGTGATGTGTATAGTGGAACCCAGCAGATACATAGTACTGCCGAGCAGCTGTACATCATTGAGGGCTTTCTGAACTAAAACACAAGATTAGAACGAGCGGTTTAGTGTTTGCACAGGATTGAGTAACGGTGTAGCTGAGTCTCAGTGCGTGATCGGTACTGTGTAATCTTGGCGATTCGATCTTTATTTCATGCATTTACCAATAACATCAATAATCAGGAAATACAAGGTCAGGCCAAGGATGCCTTAACACACAAATATAGGCAGTGGGACTAGATTGTGCATTGGTACATAGTGAACTTCAACTAGTGGTATCACTAACAGAACGAATAGCTCTCTTCACTCTAACTTTGTGTGGGAGCTGGATACTTCAGTGGTAGAGTACTGGGCTCACAATGGTGGGCACTGGGGAGTATATCAACTGTAGGATATTCTATGCTATACACTGCAGCGCTTCTAGTTTTTATTGTTCTACTTGGGCACTCAACCGTCCAATTTCAAGGAGTTCCAAAGCTTGAGACTTCTTGGAGCAGCTTGAGCTAGGAATTATGTGGGGAGCTCATTCTCACAGTGGGTGCTCAGCAGGAGCTAGGAATTATGTGAGGAGCTCATTCTCACAGTGGGTGCTTAGTAGGAGCTAGGAATTATGTGAGGAGCTCATTCTCACAGTGGGTGCTCAGCAGGAGCTAGGAATTATGTGAGGAGCTCATTCTCACAGTGGGTGCTCAACATGACTAGGGAGTGAACTCAGGATCTTTCTATTTCGAGCCAACCAATCTAGTAATTCACCCGTTCTGCAATCCCTCGTCATGCTGAAACATTTTCAGCGTTTTAGTATGACAATTTAACTAGACTTCAAAGTCATGACATTGCCGACAATCTTACCTGTGATGCGGTTGGGTAAGGCGTAAGTCGCAGAGCTGACATTGTTATAGACTGTCATAGTTATATTATACACCCCTTCTGTGTTATAGACGTGTCCAATATCGAGCACAAAAGTGCAACCAACTCCATAGCTGGCACTGAGCACAATATAATCATCACCATAATGATCGCTGAAAATCAAACAGAGATGGTAATACATTGAATGGTTACCCAACAGCATCAACAACAAGCAATAATATTAGGTGCAATCGCATGCTCGCGACCGAAATTTTTGGAAAAATTTCGGTCGCGGTGAGGAAACGCAGTGGAGTTCAGGATGGACTTTGATCGGATCAGAGTTGTCCTCTCCCAACTTTAACTCCTCAGTTAGAGCTGAACGATCGTTCGCGACTCGTTATCTCAACGCAGTAATCAAGCCTCTTTGCGGTAACCTTGAAATCTGCCTAAACTATTACTTTCGGTCGCGAAATTCTGTTCACGTGCTTTCGGTCGCAGATCGCGACCGAACGTGGAAGATGCTGTTTTGGACCACACTTTTTGGTCGCAATTAAGAAATTTAGCAGATTTCGTGACCGAAATGGATTTCGGTCGCGAAAAACCTGAGCACGCGAATGCACCCAACATATCAGATAAAATCAGTTTCTACATTTCTTACATAGAGAGCAGACCCCATGCCAATGGCTTTCTTCTAGGAAAGCCCAAGGGAAACGAAGAGCACCCAAAATGGGAAGCTGTGGTCTGCTACTTATTATCCTATGATTTACATTCGATAAAACAAGGAGTTGTCTTCTTGTGATTCCACTTCCGACCACGTCAGGTAGTGAAATTGAGACTGTGGAAACTATAAATGGATTGTCATTCCAATAAAGATTTCAGCCTGGCATCTTTCTTTCTACTCGGCACTTGGCCAGTCTGTTTAATGGACCTCCTAAATGTGAGGCTTGTTGGATCGGTAGGAGCCAGGAACTATACGAGGCACTTATCTCGCAGTGGGTGCTCGGCATGACTAGGTCTTGAACCCAGGATATTCCGATTGTGAGCCAAGGGCTTTAGTCATTGAGCAATCCTATCTCGATAACCCTTTTGGTACGCAGATACAGACATCAAGCAATGTCTCTATCTGAAATTACTAATAAAGCAGAGAATTCTCCCTTCTTCCAACCAGCACCTGCAACAAACCTGAATGAGTCAAACAGCTGTTCCTCTATGAGAGCGAATTCTTGAGTGTGATCGCCAAACTCAGCTCGCAGAAATGTGTCATGACGTGATGCCGTGTCCACGCTAAGACGAAACTGAGCGTTTCCTCCGACCTCATTTAGCGCGGGTGTCAGCAGGTTCACAGACAGGTCATGAATGTCACGATTGACGGCCTGCACCGAGACATTTTTAGACACGGATGAGTAGATATTGCTAATGGTGACCGACATATCAAAAAGACCTTCAGTAGGGAAGCTATACGTCTACAACAGAAGGTAGGAAAATTACATATATGCCGGACGAATAATGTCTTATGTGAGAATCAAGTGTTTTACGATCTTCAAACTGGGCAACACTTGAATGTGAATCCAAGCTTAGAATGGAAGTACTGATTGCCGAGTAACAAAGTAATTCTGTGTCTCCAAGACAGTACACCTGTCAGTAGTGATGCAGAAGTTGGCCAACTGTGTCTATTTGGCTGCGCGTTTCCCGGGATGAGTTGTTTGGAGAGTTTTTACTTACACCGGCGCCCTCCATAGAGAAGGTAACTTCCAAGGGTGGGATTCTGACAAGGGCGTTGTGAGAGACCAGCGATGTAAAGTATAAAGACTTCATGTCACTGGAGACGAAGGTTTTACCCGAGCTGAGAATCGAGATCCCAGGAAACCAAGGCGCAACAGACGAACCCATCACTTTGATTGCGGAATGAAGGGAACTTACTATACTGGAAGACAAGCATGAGGCACCGAGCACACATATCGCTGCGTCTGGTGTAATGGAGAACTGGTTACCATCAACCATCCAGTCAAAGGTGAGATTCACTCCCGAGGCCACACTGCCGGCAAACATGGCCGACTCATTGGTATATACCTATAAAATAGTGGCAAACTGTGAGAAAAACACTTGACGCTAATTCAAAGCTAGGTTGCTGCGACTGACAAGGCAAAGACAGGAGGGACATCCCTAAAACAGAGCTGCTGGAAAAAGAGTTTAGATGTCGCTCATCAATAATATTGAGTGCCTTTTGTTAGTTAACAGAAACATGGCCAATGCCAACCGACCTGATACAGCCTGATCTTAGATGCTGGGAGTCTAGATGGGATTAATAGTTCAATGGTCAGAATGCTTGGCACAAGGTCAAGAGAGCTTGGGCCTCAGTTGTAGTCACGCTGAGCGTCCACAGTGAGAATGCTTGCGAAGGCAGGATTGCCAAGTGCCCAGAGAAAAACAATTAAAAACAACATTACAGTGACAGGAGAGAACTCCTTGATGCCAATGGGTAACGGAATCATATAACTAGATACCGTTGTCGCTTGTTTAATATGTGGGAATCATATAACTAGATATCGTCGTCGCTTGTAGAATATGTGGGAATCATATAACTAGATACCGTTGTCGCTTGTAGAATATGTGGCTATATTTGGCTTAGGGAGATAATAACTCTGAGAAGATTATCTGCGGATAAGCCATTATAGATCAGACCTTTCGTTGATAGTCAGTGCTTAACGCTTCGGGAGGAGCTAACGGATTTTCGATTCACAAGCCAACTATTTTATGGGAGGCCTCATTTTTCATCTTATCCCCTTGATAAAACAGCCGTTCTATTTGACTCTGTGTTTCCCAGGGCATGTCATTAGGCATGTCCCACAAAGAAGTAACTCTATGGGAGGGCCTCCATTATGTAACAGTGGGATCCAATCCGCCGATAGTGTTGCAAATCTTCGCTGCACTGGTAATCGAGCGGGACCCGAGTCCAAGGTTCAGTACAGTATCCAATAAGCTACCCTTTAACCTGAGGTGCCATTAGAGGACCTGTAAGCTTAAAATTGTTGATAAAGGAGTCCAACTGGCATCCACTCCATGCACCAGCTTATATCATGTTGGATAAACTTGTCTGTGTGATCACACACCCTATACGATGATGGAATAGACAAGATGGTCTCCGTTTATTGGTAGATTATCAACATGATGAATGAATGCCATCAATGGACCGTGAATGATGGGAATTTTGAAACCACTTATCAGCTTACGGATGGGAAATTCTAGCCGGATGTAACCAGTAAATGACTAGATCTCATATCTTCTTCCCTGTTTATACTCAAGATCATGATTACCTGTACCAGGCTGTGGAGTCTGCACCCTGGTTAGTAGGAAGATTTAGTTGAAGCCCATGACTGAATTAACTATAATGCATAACTGATAAAAACCCAGTCCACCGATGAGTGCTAGGTCAAAAGTTCTCTCAATGACATTTCAGTAGGTGACAGCGTACTTGGGATAGCAGGACAGCTCGGCGGTAAAAGCACTTGGATTACAACCGCGAGAACCTTGGTTCAAATCCAGGTCATAGTGGGCCACCATTGTGAGAATGAGCTCCTCACAATTATCCTGACTCCAACAAGCCTCAGGCTTAGAAGGTCTGTTAAATAGGATGGCCAAGTTTCTGAGTAGAATTTTAAAAAAACAGAGATTCTTGA
>Ga0224511_10001639_pt1 | contig 13902 bp, 10 predicted proteins | sample SF_May12_sed_USG_2_FD_169988 | JGI IMG/M metagenome (GOLD analysis project Ga0224511, IMG submission 169988) | Sediment microbial communities from San Francisco Bay, California, United States - SF_May12_sed_USGS_8_1 | ecosystem: Environmental > Aquatic > Marine > Sediment | place: USA...
AACGCTTTTTGTTGGTTGGTTCATAAAAACGCAAGAAACTTTCATCTATGTAACTGACAGTTAACAATTGTGTCGGTGCGAGTACATACAGTGTTGATTGAATGTCACAATTTTAGTGTCACCATGGTACACTTTTCTTACAGTCTAAACATTCTATAAACAGCCGTTTGTGCTATGTGGACTTACAGACAAAGAATATTTAATGAACACAGTATTGACTCGTAACAAAACATGTATGACTTTATTAATAGTAATGCCATGTAAAAGCCAACAGCAGTATCAACTTTCAAGTAACTCTGTTATAACACTTGATATTAAAAGATTCTGATATCTGAACCCTAACAATTTAATCTATGAACTCTGTAGACACAAAACGTTTAAGTGTCATTTAATTATTGTTTGAAGCGACATAAACAACGTTTGTTAACCATTATATTCACGGCCCGTGGATGAAGTGCAAAGGAATACAAAGATTAACCTTTTTATTTAGACGATTTTCGATCTGATTTAATTAAGACATTTTAAACGACCCCACTAACATTTGTTAAAGCTTATTCAAAAGTAATATATTAAAACATCGTATCTTACATGTTTAATATAAACCCAAACCTGTGTGTCAGACAATAGTATGCTTCCTAACGTAGTTTAATTTTTAGAACATTGCCCAGATCTTGTAGTTTTGCACTCATGACAATGACAAAGTGTAAAATAATGGATCACGCGAGGCCATTGATTGCATTTGTGGAAGAGCAAACACAAGATGCGGAAACAGTGCCTGATAAATTACGTCGTGCAAATTTCATTTTGAGTGTTAGTGCCTCTTAATGAAAAACATGTGAAATAATGCATGATATATGGAATTCATGTAAATGCAACATAGTTGTTCCTGAATGAATCGTAAGACAAATTCTTTAATGTGTTAAATCGTTATTTAATAATTCATGAATAATGAACTGATAATGTTAACGGTATTTTGGTAAACCTTTTACGTTGCTGCATCAATTTATACATGTATGCTGCAAAAATGTACCATTCGACACATTAATGAGATTTTTCTCTTACTTTTTTAACGTTATGCTTAATTGAATCTAAAAATAATGCCTGTTTTTTTTTCAAATTAAACAATAACGAAGCCGAACTAAGAGTTTACGGCTGTGCTTTCTTTCAGCGCATTGTCGCAATTATTATAACAAGTGAATCTGATTTGATTCATTGGAAAATATCAACATATATTTCATATTATAATTTATTTTCATTTTGTATAATGACACATGCTATTTTATAAAAATGAAAAAAATAAAAACTTGTATTAGGACTAATGTAAAATTGGCGTAGGTAAATTCAGAATGAAATAATTTTATAATCCATTACAGTGATAAATCATTACTCTGCGTTATCTGCTAACTACCATTTAGATGCTTCACATTTCTACCGTAAAGTGCTGTACCAAGAAATGTGTCTTTGATGTCTAAATGTTGCTCTTGAGAATTTGTAATTGTACACAGGATGTAAAAGATAATTATTAAAAATAGGTTAACCATCTTGTGCTTACATAATCAATTAATTTGAAACGGGTTTTGTTGTCTAATGATGTTAGAAAGGAAAATACTATAGTACAGTTTGGTTGTGTAAGTTTGTTTGTATGTACCTATTTAATAATATTGGCCATATATTTAATCGTTTAGCGGATTAACGTGTGTGGAATATACCAAAACTTGTTCATACACAAACCAGTGTTCCTCATTTTGGCCCAAAAAACCGCTTACCCGCCTGCCATCCAGTTTGGAACTAGACAGCTGACATCACCGTGTGTCAACAGTGTTTTAGCCAGGTCTCACAATTGCCCAATAACTGTCAAGACTGGATGTTCCTGCTCTTGGCGCTATGATACCACGCTGACAAGGTGTATGTCAGCTTTCCAATGATTGTCGACTGTACTGATACAAACCAGAAACGTTTTGTCTTAGATCTCACGTTCCGCAACTGGAAAATGCATTGGTTAATATAGGTGGCCTTTGTCGGAAACGCTTCCTTGAAGCGCATATAGACTGTTAAATCATTTCACATGTGTTTGCCTTTTTCACATCTTTCAACGTGTAAATAAGCAATTGGATTTTTGACAGACCTTTTCAAACACGATTAGTCAACAAATAAGTATGTGCCATTGAACGCAAGCATGTTTAGATTTGCATAATTCATCTCAGTCATGCGTTCGCAAGCATTTCAAAACAGACCCTTTGTGTTTAGCTACATGATCACAACCAACATAATACAGCAATTACAATGCACATACCGTTCATGTTTTAAACATAGTATTAGCCGGGTACAGTGTATGGCAAGCACAATTTAAATGAATCAACCATATGGCATGTCTGCTTGTTAAACACTCGCATCGTTGTCAGAAATCATAAATGTTTTATCTCATATTCATGAATTCTGTGTGATATCTTCACAGATTGTCGCACTTAAATAATAGTATTGAATGAACAAAGCCCTCACCAACTACATACCGTTTAAAGTTAACATTAAAATTTAAAAAAAAACATATTGAAATTGTGTATTTCAAGTTGATTACTGAATGACATGCTTTATACTTTGTTACAAAACGAATCATGTTCGATATTATAGAAATCTTACATCGGTTCGGAAGACAAAATACACAGCACAGGAAAGTTTTATGTCACCCCATCTGGTATGTGATCTCTACGGGGTTAAGGGGGTAGGTAACATATACATGTAACCCATTACATGTGTGAAACATGTTGGGTCTTTGTGAAGTGGGCACATGGCATGTTACAGAAAATGTTATTAGTTATAACATGCGATAGTTTAATGCAAAATATACTATAACAACGTGTTGCTATTAAAATATAAATTAAAAAATGTTCAAAGAAAGAATGTTGTAAACAATGTAAATATGTGTGATTTAAGGGCACCATGACAAAATGGCCCGTACAAAAAACAAACACACAGAACAACACGAAAACACTCATAACACCAAGACGCAACAGACATTCAGAATAAACTATTTGTTTGTGTTTTTGGATATGCCGCCAAACCTACTAGTCACCAAACAAATACGTTTTATCTCACCAATACTGAAACGCCAAGGAATAATTCACCCAGACTATCACCGCTTTAATGGGTTTCATGTTGCACACCAACGCATATATTTGTAATAATGTAGACAATTCTGACTTCCAAAAGAGACACATTAATAGACTTCCCTATGCTTCGATGTGTCTGTTGTATGTGGTTTCTTTATTTATCACGACTGTTTAAGAATTATGTACACAGAGCGTCTGCGTTGTGTATTTTGTCTTCCGGTCTGATGTAAGATCAATATGATATCAAAAGTGGTTTCTCTTTTTTGTTACAAATAACTAAACATAATATTATGTAGTAAACTGGTAAAAACGACGTTTTTTAAATATTTAAAGCGGTATAATATTTGGAGGACTTTGTTAATGTTATAAAGTACAAAATAAATACATTTAGTCTAAAATGTGGATTATCATTCCCCAAGTTAATTCAATAATATCGAACAATGTTTGACAAGATGTGTCTACGTCAACATCGGCCAATGTGTGCAAACACCAGAAAATTGTTGTCGTCGCCAAGTATGCTGTATTGCCAACATTGTTTAGCCTCTTTTAACATTTACCGGAGGACCAACTTAATATCATAACTGCGCAGAAACAAATCCGGAAAACTACTGAAAACCCATATACGACCAACGACGTAAATGGACTGAATAAGACGTTTTAATGCATTTTCCCATGTGAATGCATAGTATTAATCATATTGCATATTTGCAGGTGGTTTATTTGGTGACGATGAACCAGAAAATGTCGTCAACGCGTTCAAGTACGCCGTGTATCGCGTCAGTCACGAGCGGGACCTGCTACGCAACATCAAGCTGGACTACGACATACAACACCTTCCAATCACAAATAAGTTTGAAGCTTCAAAGAAAGGTACATGATTATCCTTTTATAAAGTTTATCTTTGGTGTAGACACATTTCGTTGAATTGTTTTCATAACGTGTAAAGAAGCATTTGTTTAGGGGTCTCTAGCCGTCTATAAATACACAATTCTTAGTTTTATGCTAATTTGTTTTACAATGTACTATTTTTTTTGAGTATGCATAGATGCTGACCTCACACAATGCAACGAAGATTTTGACAATATTCATTCACTATTTAATAACGATTTAACTTTTAAATTATGCGTGGTTAAAGTTTAGTGACCATACATTTAGTTTCAAGGCTATTTAAAAGAGGTCCTTTATCATGATTTACACGTGTAATGATCAATCCCAATTTTGTTTTAAGTCTGTGATCAACTGTCTCAATCCTCCATCTGCACGTTCGGGCCTCTGAACCCGGATTTGGCGGCGTACACGGGCTCCGCATGCGCTGGTCTTCACATTCCGCACATCGAGACGCGGGTTGACGCCAACACCGTCCCCCTCCAACCATTCTCCATCAACATTCATCCTGATTCAGAACATTTAGCTCAAGCTATTCTCGACGTCATTCATCACTTCGGCTGGACCGAAATGCTCATCATCTACAACAATCATATCGGTATGTTTATCCTTCTTAATGCAAATGACGATTATTTAAAAAGCATCTCAAATGAAATTGTAGTTATTACCGTAAGGCTAATAATATTGAATATTATCACTTAATTATTATTTAGCATTGATAAACATAGTTAAGCACCATGTACTATTGACAACGACACGACACATACGATGTATGTGGCTTAACGTGTTCTATTATATTATGCTGAGTCTTTTCTATCTCAGCCGATAGAGCTATGGAATGTGAGTTAAGAGGGTCCGAGCCTCAACATGCTGATTGATACTTAAACATTTAGCTAATTCTCGTTCAGTTGTTTCTTACATACGAGGAAGCAGTCATGCGGTTGCGGAGTAAAAAGACTAGTGAACCCAGGACCGCCGCGATAGGATCTAACCAATCATCCAAACTATAGTTTAAATTAGTTCTGCACTAGGTTGTGAATCAAACATTCTGATTCTTTTACATTACGTTTTACAGGTTTGATAAAGGTCCAATCATTATTACGGGCTAGTAACGAGACCGCCAGTATGTCGGTTATAGTGCGCCAGGCAGACTTTAACAACATGCGAGCGATTCTGAAGGAAGCAAAGAAGAAACGGTGGCGACATGTCATTGTTGAACTGAACATCACAGAAACAGCATTGTTTCTTAAAATGGTACTGATGTTATATAATATTTTAAATTATTATCCTTGTTTCCTTTTTACATAATTTGTCCTGAATTATTTATTTCTCATACATAGTTTGCACGAAATATATAGTTGCCTTCTTAAAGTAAAATTTCAAACGTGTTTGTATTTAAAAATCGGAAAATCTAAGCATTGGCATTAATTTGTAGGGCAAAATTGATTTAAAATTGCTGTTTATTATAACAATTTTAATACTAACACACACTTTGAATGCATAAACCCTGTTTGTAATTGTTCTTAATCACAGGCTCTTCAAGAAGGAATGATCGACTCTTATCATCACTTCATCATCAATAACTTGGTAAGCATTTAATTGCAATTTAATTGATGTATAAGTGGCTAGACCATCACATTAAGCTGATACTTGAGTTAAAACATGGTTGTGTGTTCTCCTTTTAATATTGACATGTATCACTCAAAAGAAATGGTTGGTACTCCACTTAACGTTGTTAAAGTTGTGTTTTATCTGTTTGAAGTCTTAATCAGACCGTACATCATCATAAGTAGTCTTCTCTTCGAATTGCTATAAAATGTTGTTCAGTGATTATCTGATAAATGGCTATTTCCAACATTACAGTATTTGATGTCTTAATGGTACACAATATGTGTTAGTAAATTTGTCATGTACTTTATTCCTGATGTAGTAGGGTATCTTGCCTTTACATATATAACACTACTATAATAGATATGCACACTACTGCATACATGCAGGCTTATGCTAGTATATGAGTCTCCTTCAATTCATTCTTTGTGTAACTGTCCTGTCCTCTCTATTATATATAATGTGTTTCGTAATTTGTCCATTTTCGCCTTTGCATACATAAACACTGTCCTTGTCAATTTCACTTGAAGTAGAATACCGTCCGCTTAAAATATTAAGTACGGCTGAGGTTTTATATTTACTGGTCGTTGTTGCTAGCTGTTATACCATTCGATAGTTTTTTGGCATATGGGTCCATCCGGGCAAGGTCAATGATTTACACCTAAGAACATATATTTGACTTAGCGTATGTGGGGGAAACCTTGGGAATAACAATCAATTTAGCCAGTAGTTTCATATGGCCTTGGGGAACATGCGGGTCAAAGCATATTTGCAAAAAAACAGGAAATACGGTAATGTGTTCTACATTTAAATATTGAGAATGGGTGGGTGTTTTGTATGGTTGTAGAGAATATTTTACACAGACTAGACAACATTTAGACCGAATCAACAAATGTATTTGCATGTTTTGGGCAAAGGAGGTTAGTTTACATAATTTATACATACGTAGAGACGTCATATAAATAACTCAAACCTATTCCTTTATTTGCATTCTCCTTTCAATGACACATCTCTACCAGTGCCACCATTGGAAACCTGTTTTGCAGCGACACGCGGCGCCTCTTGTTTAATTGATTACTCTTGTCCATTTTACCAGGACATAGAACTTCTTGATCTCGAAGACTATCGTCATAACTATGTGAACCTCACGGGATTTCGCCTCGTCAACATGTTAGACACATTTACCAGAAACACCATCTACGATATGGAACTCTATCAGGAGAATACACAGCTTCGCATTCTATCAGGAACGGCAATTTCAGTGAGTTTCGTGTCTGCATACTGATTTGAAAAAAGTTAAGTTCTATTAACTATGCATAGAGATTGTTGCAAATTCTAATTAATTAGTTATTCGGATAGTAAAATGTAAATTCATTAGGCAGATTTCTGAAATAAAACGTGACTGTGTCGTCCTTTAACAAGGCTTGTATTCACATTTATTCGTTAAGGCCAATTTTATTAAACATTTTAATATGTTTTAATGTTTTCTTTTGATGTTTGCGTAAAGCAGTTTTTGTATAACAAATAAAAATACTTTCATTCCTTGCTTACATTGCTGATTTTACACTTAATACATTACTCTTTTTTTTGCTTTAATGCATATTATATTTACTATATATTTTCACATTATTGCCTAATAACGTAGCTCTTTGAATTGCTGTGTTTTGTTTTCTAGTACCAAAGTGCGCTGATATTCGATTCAGTGTTTCTCCTAAGCCATGCTCTGAAAGAAATGGAGCGCTTTGAGTCTATATTTCCTCCAAACACAACTTGTGATGACGTCAGACCATGGTCGGAGGGCAGGCACCTCTACGATTACATTAACAAAGTAAGGACACTTTTCTAGGAAAACATACGTGATTAAAATACAAGCCATCTTATACATAATTATGCTCTTAATTTTACATCAGTAAAACATACGTTTTAAAGGAAAGGGTGCAGAAACTGACAGGGACCAATATTTATTTAAATTGATGATTAGGTAATCAAGTTTTACTAATTTACGAAATATTATCCAGCAATCCACATATTTCAGATCAATCTGCTGTTTGTTTAAATTAATTACGTTAGTCGAAGTGATCTGTTTCAAACCAATAATTAAATTTTAGTGTATCAAACGCAAAGCCGAAATGCAAATGTCTCTTCACCTTTTAAGCAGATGAGCAAATGCAATTACTCAAAATTACCACATTAACACTTTTTTCTAGATCAAATCTGAAACCTTTTTTAAGAAATAAATGTCTTTTATCTTATTGCCAATGTTTACAAATTTAACTACTCATTGTGAATAATATACAACATTTAAGTCTACATATCCATACACCCTTCACAAAAATCAAGGCTCTAAAATATCAGAGAGCCTTTAAAACATAATCTTTAGGTTCAACAAGTTTAGTTTTAAGTAGTTAACATGTTTACATCTACCTGTAAACAAGTGTATTTTGTATGTTTTATTATTGAAACATTATATAATATGTCCCCAGATTCGAATCAAAGGTTTGACTGGACCAATACAGATATCGAACGGTCGCCGACAGAACATACAGTTGGACATACTGGAATTAGGCGAAGAAGGTTTGCAAAGAGTGAGTTTGTAGAATGTAGCAGTTTTTAGGGTTTGGTTTGAAACTTATGTACGGAAGCATCGTGTATTCAATAGTACACATAAGTTGCTAAATATTGCAATACAACTAATGAAACACATATACAAATTAAGTATTTACTTATTTACGACAAATAAATTTTCCGCAAATCTTTTCATTCTAAGTTCAAGTTAACTAAATTTTTACATAATAGAATTTCACCAAATACTACCAATATATTATCCAATGTATAACAAACATAAAATAAAAAATAAAAATATAGGTTACCATGTTAATTTGTTCTAAGTGGCAATTTCAAAGTGTTAATGGGTGGGGTGGGGTAATTACGCATACACAACAAGACTTAAAAGGTTCATAGTGTACATCATTAGTAATTAAGATTAAATTTTACAAAACAAAATAAGACTTCCCTACCATTTTTCTTTAATTATTTTCGTAAAAAGTACCAAATGCTAGCACGCTGGAACGGATCTCATCGGAAAACGGGTTCCGGGTGCCGGGTTTTAGAAGCCGCAGCGCCTAATTTCGTTGTGAAAATTTCGCATTTAGGCGGTGGTATACTAATTTTATACTCGTAAAAAAGAAACTGTAGCATCCGTTCTTAAATACAATAAAAGGATCAGGATTCACAAATTTAAATACTGTAACACATAAGCACACAAATATGTTATATATACTAACGCTTTATGATACTACAAATAGTTCTACAATAATAGGAATATACTTAATATGGCAAATGAAACAGAATCTATTAGCACGTTGATTAGCAATTTCAGTTTCTAATTTATAATAATGGTATGTAAATAAATAAATACCACGTATTTTTGTCAATATTATGATATTTGGAATAAGTATTTTGAAGATGCATAAGCAAAGGGTGTCTGACTTGTGTTTTCTTTATGAGTTTAACAGAAAGACCAACCATCTAAAAATCATATGTTTGCTTATTATATGTAAGATGCGTTGATTATGTTTCAGACCGGAACGTGGGCCCCCAGTTATACTGTGAATATCACCAAAAGCAGATTCCTTGCACAGGGGGTGTTTGGAAACAAGACACTGACGGTGACCACAGTATTGGTAAGCAAGTGTTGCCCGGTATATGATGTATATTATGTTTTTATATAATTATTCTTATTTATGTACTATATGAAATGATTAAAAAATATGGTGTTTGCGAATATATGAGTAAATTGTCCCGATAACAGCTAAAGATAAACACATGTTTTATTAAAAACAACTGATAATTTAGTGTCTTTGAAATGGTAAATTGCAATGCACAGTTACATTGACTATTGGGCGTGTTTAAAGGAAGCCCCATACGCCTCCCATCGTCCAGAGCACGCGAAGGGAAAACCATTGAAGGGAAACGAGCGTTATGAAGGTTTCTGTATCGACTTGCTTGCGGAAGTTGCCCGCATTGTTGGATTTGAATACACAATCAAACCAGTTGAAGACAACAGATATGGGGTGCTACAGAACGGCAAATGGGATGGAGTCGTTAAGGAACTTATTGATAGGGTAAATGTTATTCTGGATATAATAAACAAATGTATGTAGCCCCAAAAGGATTAAAATCGTGTTACTTGTAATTGAACTTTAATACTTAAAAATGACTGTTTATTCATGTTCTGGTGTTATTTGGTTAAGGTAATTTATTCCCGAGGGTAAATTTTAAACGTTGTAGCGAAACCCTTATATACCTCGCTCAGGTGCAAAAACTACACAAATCGTGCTTGTAAAACAAATAGCTACATGTCGTTGTATCTTTGTTCGATAAACATACTCTGTAGGAGGCGTTTACGTGTTAATTTCATAAAACATCGTCTAACTATTTTATTTCTTTTTTATCTAACGCATACAACACTATGTAAACTGAATGTTTTGCACTCGTGCACAATGTTTCATTTCAGAAGGCAGATTTAGCAGTGGCGGCCTTGACAATAAGCTACGAGCGGGAACAATATATTGACTTCACAAAACCATTCCTCAACCTTGGAATTAGCATTTTGTTTAAAATGCCAGCACGGGAAAAGCCCGGGTTGTTCTCATTTATGAACCCTTTGGCGATAGAAATCTGGGTGTACATAGTGGCTGCATACTTCATTGTCAGTATCACCATTTTCATACTTGCTCGATTCAGCCCGTACGAGTGGTACAATCCCCATCCGTGTAATCCAGAAACGGACACGGTTGAAAACACATTCACGTTGTCCAACAGTTTCTGGTTTTGTGTTGGAACTCTTATGCAGCAAGGATCAGACATCAATCCTAGGGCTGTGTCAACACGTATAGTGGGGAGTACTTGGTGGTTGTTTACACTAATTATCATATCATCATACACGGCAAATCTGGCCGCATTCCTGACTGTAGAGCGAATGGTATCGCCCATTGAGAGTGCAGAAGATCTTGCAAAACAGACAGAAATATCATACGGGACATTGGCTGGAGGGTCGACAATGTCTTTCTTTAGAGTAAGTAATTTTATCGTATTTTATCGTATAAGAGATGTTCAGTGAAAGAATGTTGTTAACAATGTAGACGGGTCAAGTTTAAGGGAACAGATTTCTAGTACTAATTAGGTGGCTAGTTGAAAATCAAAATGCGGTATTTATATGAAATAGGAACATTATAAGTGATTATATATTTAAACGCTATGGAAATATGTTTCCTTTTTATAAATATTATGTTATGTAGACGATATTATATCAATTGTAGGATTCTAATATTGAAACATATCAACGGATGTGGAATTTTATGGAGAGCAAAGATCCCAGTGTGTTTACAAAGAGCACCCAGGAGGGTATAGATCGTGTTCAAGCAGGCAATTATGCATATTTGATGGAATCGACAACCATTGAATACAACACACAAAGGAACTGTAACCTGATGCAAGTCGGTGGCCTCTTAGACTCCAAAGGATATGGAGTAGCAACTCCCATGGGTATGTCTTAAGCAGTTTTTATAACCTTGTTTAGCGTTGTGGCAGTAGCAAAACGTGACTAACTGAATGTTGTTGTTCGTTTAGGGAATCCAAAGGTAATTGACCTTTCAGGACATATTTACATTTATAATACAATATGCATAATATAAGTAACGACAAAACATTCTTACACAATAAATAATAAACATTACTATTAAATAAAAACTGCCCATCTGTTTCTGTACATTACTTTTTATGTTTTCCATTTCAAGTTGTTCTTGTGCGATACGAAACTACAAGAGTAAAAAATGGAGATCACTATTGATGGTGTGTTCTTTGTGTGTGTTGTTACAGTTGTATTATACATGAAATGTATGTTTTAGTATTACGTAATTTGCAATATAACAACGTTTTTTTGTGTTTTAGACTCACCGCTTAAGGATAAACTGTCCATGGCCATCTTAAACCTTCAAGAAGAGGGCAGAGTGCAGATGTTGTATAACAAATGGTGGAAAAGCTCTGGGGCGTGTGTACGGGACGATAAAACGGAATCAAAAGCGAGTGCTCTAGGTGTTGACAATGTTGGTGGAATATTTGTGTTTCTTGTGGGAGGCTTATCTGTCGCTATTATCATCGCCTTTATTGAGTTCGTGTGGAACTCTAAAACGAACGCGAGAGAGGATAAGGTATGTATCACATATTGTATTGATACTTTATTTTTTTAGTTTTTAGGGTAATCGATGTTAATCAACAACAAAAGTCGTCTTTTTTATATTAATATATTATTACTAATGTAATTAAAAAACACATTTAAGTACGTAAAAACAGAGTATTGCAGTGTTATTGTGTATAGCCAGGCACTTGTTCAACGTGCATGTTTAGTATCAGTGGAAATCTAAAAACGATGCATTGTATGTATATTGCAGCAATCGTTGTGTTCAGAAATGGCAGAGGAACTCCGCTTTGCCATTAAGTGCCACGGGTCTTCACAAAAACCAAAACACAGAAAGCGGGTGTGCTCGAAATGTAAGTCTCTCACGCATAAATCTGACTGTCCACTAAAAGTGATACGAACTGAGTCAGTGAACGGTACAGTACATATGCGGGAGAGACGCAATTCGCGCGAGTTTATTCCGAGATCTACGGGTGATTTTGAGATGGATTATCTACACGATAAATGTGATTTTGGGGCAGGGGGTTATTTGCACGTGGAATACAGCGATACCGACAGCTAAATGTGATATATGTGATATATGTTATTGTGTATTATTATAAAATGATCATGATTATATTCCACTCATGCATTATCATATCCCATCAACATCAATGTTGAAAATATGAGTCAATTTAAAAATATCCATGTGTTTTTATTACAACTTTGTAATAATGCCAGTTGTACTTAATGTTATAAGTTTTAAGCCTAATAATTGCACCTTAAAATATTTTTGATTTTGTTTAATTTTGAACAATCACAGTTCTGAAGGTTTGAGGAATGTAATGCTTAAACTGCTCAATGGTCTACTTGATGACGTCGTCATATAACAATCAACTTGAATTGGGTAGGCCATATTTTGTTATTCTTAAAAAAATAAACAGGTAACCTTTAAGTGTTATAATTATCTTAACACAATGTTTTAACTGGTGAATATTTAAATATGACACAAAACTAAAATACAAAATTATAACCGAAAGTACGAAAACAATAATAGACACATTTAAAAGTTTCAATTTTGACATAACATAAAATGTATAAATGTCATATTCAGATCTCAAATGTCTTTTTTTGACGGTTTATATATAATTTTAACAAATTTTAAATTATTTTTAATTAATGAATAAATGTGGTTTGTTTGTTTATTCCGTTTGATTAGACGCCGAATTATCACGGCGTTCAGTTCACTAACCATCGTACCTGGGTTCACCAGAACTACCCTCATTTCTTCGCAAGCGACTGCTACAGGCCATCTGCGAGAGACAATTGAAAAAAACTTAGCGAAATGTGATGATTTTGTGGTAGCCAGATATGAGAATTGTTCGTTAATGTGGAGATTGTGTTATAAAACTTTGACCTTTTATACATCAATATGTCATATATTCAATAAAATGTAATGCCAACGACTGGTTTTGCTATTGTACATTGAATTTCCAAAACAAATTGTTGCTAAATGTTTAAGATTAACATTTTATGTTACACCATTATTGAATATTTATGTTTTACACTTTAGTCGGTTCTTTTATTTAGATATTGTATATTTATATGGACGTGCTTTCTTTTCAAATATGTAGAATTTGTTGTTTTGTAATTTTATGATTCATACATTTGTCACCTTGCTCCATTTGACACAGTTACATTCTATTTGGCAACTATTACAAATGTAAATCATTTTATATCAGAAATAAAATTTGACCATGTTTTGTACATGTTCACTGACGCAATATTTCTTTAGGAACAAACTTTTATTTTTCAGAGGCAGAATAAATAGATATAACATATATTGTCAAGTTACGCTATGCATAACTAAATCGTAAAAAAGTAAAACGCATATGCAAACAAAAAAAAATGGTCTTAGTAGATCAACTGGCGGTCGTGATATGACCTATTCTGCGTTTAAAGCTTCGTGTTGTCGTACACACAACAAATCTTAATATTTGACGGAATAGGTATGACGCAAAAATCATTTTGATAATTTGAAGTGTAATATGTATAAATTTAAATCTACGCATTACGCGGAACAACATCAACCATCATTTACCATGGACGCCATCTTTAATATAC
>Ga0224511_10001640_pt1 | contig 13902 bp, 6 predicted proteins | sample SF_May12_sed_USG_2_FD_169988 | JGI IMG/M metagenome (GOLD analysis project Ga0224511, IMG submission 169988) | Sediment microbial communities from San Francisco Bay, California, United States - SF_May12_sed_USGS_8_1 | ecosystem: Environmental > Aquatic > Marine > Sediment | place: USA...
TTTGTAAGTGAGTTCAGAGGTTTATTTTAATATGTAATAATAAACTTGTACACCATTTGTTGTTTTCTAGTGATGTCTTTACATACTAGATACATAGATACATACGAGATGGTCTACTCAAGCAAACATACTTTTTTCTTATTTCATACCAATTATGTATTGGACAATAATGTTGTTCACATACCAGTATTACATTAAAGGCCAAACAAATTATGTTTCTCAACTTTGAACAATGTGCATATAACTTACTTAATTATATAATAAAAGGCGTGAATGGCAACATGATGACCTATTGTTGAACAATTCGTTTAGAGGCTTTAAGCGTATGTTATATAGTTTAAAGAACGTTGTTTTTTCTATGTTATTTTGAAAATAATGCACGTTGTCGAAATGAACTGTTACATTGTATACTAGCGATGTTAGAGTGGTTTACCTATATAATACATTACGGTAATTCCAATCATTCTTTAGCGGAATGATTTAATTTACGCTACATACACCGTATTCCACCTGATTATTTTAATTTCGCGACCGATTCGAAGACGCGAATTTATCATTTCGCGAATTGAAAAAAAATGCTGATTTTATCCGAAATTTCGCGAAATGTGGTACTGGCGAATTTATAGTGATCTGTATTATACATCGCATGCTTTATACGCTTAAGAGTTAACAATGTAAACAATTCATAAACCTACCTGGCTGTAAATGACGTTTTCTCCAGACCAGAACTCCAATAACCAGAGCTACCAACACAACAACGGACACACCGACAGTGGAGCCGACAATGAGACCCAAGTGACCGTGAGAGGTGTCATCTGTTGTTTGTTCATCTTAAGAAGCATTTAAATATGTATACAAATTAAATAGTATTATTGTATAAACTGAACAAGTATCTTTAAAAACTCTAATTTAAAACATAAAAATTAATGTAAGGTTGATCTAATTTTGATGTGTTAAACATGATTTTGTTGTCAAGAAAAAGCATGCATACATGGGTGTTACTTACCTGGTGCAAACTCAATCATAAACTCAACTTCCTTTGTTGTAGACAACTGGGCATTATTCTTTGCAGTCACTCTTAGGAAAAACGTTGCATTTACATCCTTCACTGCTGGGTTTAAAGTGTTAAGGGGAAGTGTAAGTTTATATTGGAACACTTGGCAATCGCCAATAGCTGGACAGTAGCAGTGCATCTGCGTGTTGGTGTCTAAACATTGTTGCTGAAAATGTCCGACACATGCTTTTACATATAAAAGTGTATATCAATAAACATGGTGGCTTGATAACAACAAACAATCCTAATTAGGGTAATACGATTTGTTACAAACGAATGCATTTTAAGACATGTATATATATGCAGTTTGCTCTGAAATATACAATGTAAAATTTACAGTTTATTCGGTAAAAGATTTGCACACACTTTCCACAGACATTGGTAATTAAGTTTTAGCGACTGAACAATGCACAGTGCTTTGCGGGCTGCATGTTTTCTGGGTTCCCATCGAAATTGTTAATTTCATTAGGTTTGTTTTTGTGATAGGTGAAATGCACACTACGGTATTTGTAACATTAAGCTAACGTGCAAGTAGCTAAAATTCATTGTTTTGAAGTTTCAAGAAGTATATAAAAACTATGTATATTCACCAGTTTAAACTCGCCATGACGGATTTCTGATGTTTTTGAATCATTTATGACACCATGTTTACCAAAGAACCAATGCAAATGAATGATGCCACTATGGTAATCAAAAGATCGAAACTCAAGTAGCAGTGAATCCATATCTGATATTGAACTTTTACATTGTACCCCCTGTTTTGCATTTCGTACACATAATTCGCTTAATAAGGGCGGTGAACCATCTATAAACACGGTCCGACTGTCATTTAATGTATTTCCAACTATGTCCACTGCACGAACGTTAAAGGTGTACTGTTCGCCATCTGTTAGTAGCAGGTGCTTGCAGAATGTCTGATTGAGAAAATCAGGAACTGCAATTTCTGATGTAAAGGTTCCGTTATTCACAGCCCACGAAACCATGTATTTAACGATGCCATGAACATTAGGGGTACCAGACACAGGAAGTTCACCATTGATCTGTTCGTACTTTTCAGTAATTAGTCCTTGAGGGTCCGCCTCAACGCCGTTGAAAAGTTCATTTTCGAGGTAGAATTTGTTAACGAAGTATTCCTTCCATGAAAGGCAAATGTCATTGTGGTGTGTTTGCCATGTGTATCCAGTTTCTTGTGATGCAGACGTGAACTGAAAAGGTCGATGTGTATGTGTTTCAATAAAGGTTATTTCGTCAATCAATATAAATCGTCGACTTTGGCGAACATTTTCAGAGACGTCCTTCACCTCTAACGTGAGGCAGTAAAGGCGAGGTTTGTCAGATGTCAAATTAAGCGTCATCTCAGTGACGGTATCATCCACCATTACGGCCATGAAGTTTGAGATGTAATCCACTTTCTGGATGCCTTTCGAAGGCAAGACTTCGTTAACACGAATCTCGTAGCTTTCTATTTTTGAGGATGTAACTGGAGTTCCTCCTGTTGGCACTGGGTCGGTCCAACCAGTAAACCGCACGATGTGTATGGGGACACGTGATATGCGGTGGTCGAGGTGCAGAGGTTCAGATGAGCATGTTCCAGAAACAGAGCAATGTTCTGGCGGGGCATCGTCATATCGATAACAAACCTGGCGGCTACTGGCAGTCTTTGTGTATGGGACTGCAGGTAGTACTGTGTGAATGTCACCCCGCGTGTCTTTGGCTTTCAAATAGCCCCCGCCTTTTGCTTCATAATTCAGACAAAGTCTAGTAAACAAAAATAGCTGGCATTAATTAACATATGACTATAAATGTTGTAAAGATACATGTAAATAAATTCGCTATGTAAACTGGCCATGGTTGAATACGGGGTATGTTCGTTGTTTTACTTAATATTTGGAGGCAATCTTTCACAAGAACGTTTGCGGTAAATTGTACATGTAATAACGTAAATAGCATAATCTGTAACAAAGTACTTTTCAAGAGGCATTCGGTTGTTAGTTTTGCAGTTAGTATTATCAAGAGTGTGCTAAATCGATCAATAATAGAAGATGCTAACTTATTGTTTCCTAGTAATCGACACACTTACGCCTCGCCGTTGTTGAGGTTGTACATTCCCGCCGTTACTGTCAGGTTGCCGTCTTGGTGATCGTTGCTTATAACCGATTGGCTGTTGTCTGAATCGCGGCGCTGGTGATGGGTTGATAAGGTAGTTAATACACCTTATGTGAAAAGGTTATTATTAGTTTAATGTATTCATACGATATGCATAAAGTACGTGATTATGTATATAATAAGTTAGTTACTATCAAATCTAAATCCAACACAACTACAGTTATTTATGTAATAAAATATATTAAAACATATGTTATTAATGTTTGAGAGAATATTTAGTTCTGTTAACTCACATTTTACTTAAATGTAAAATGGAAAATGTTTCTAGAACAAACTATAGCTACATGTGTAACCGGTAAAAGTACATACCGTTAACGGTCATGCGGTTTAAACTGACTGTAGAGTCACTGATTCCGAAGTTTGATTCAACAATAAACGCAGGTTTTGAAATACTGGTTACATCAATGATTAAATCAGAAGTCATGTGAAACTCCATCACAGACGGATGGAAGTTTCCATACATGTCCTGCAAGTTTTCACAAGCTGTAGAGGCCGCTGAACTCATTGCGCGTTTCTTTTGTCCATTTGGTCCAACTGCCACTGTATTGCAGGTAAGTATAGACGGTTTCTGAGTCGGCTGACATATTGTGTTTCCTGAATCGATTGATGCTCCAAAAATCGATTCCTTATTGAAGCCAGGAGCGCAGGTACAGTCCTGAGTGAGGCCGTCAGAGCCACAGTTTCCCGGCCAGCAGTAGTGGTTGTTCCAGGCGCACATTCCTGTATATTATTACAATTTTGTGGTGTCAAATGACATTTTTTTCCAGAAAAATTGCGGAAACAAATGGTAAAAACTGTTTTCAACTTTGTTCCGACATTCGTGGTTTATTTAAACTTTCATATTTCAAGGTGAAAACACAAGTGTAAGGTCAGCTAGAGAAGGAATTAAATGTATGTAAGGTTTAAACATTAAATGAAAACAGTTGAACTATTAACACATAACAGTATTTGAATAAATGTAACACATATCTAATATAGCCCAAAAATATTATTTTGATGAAAGGTACAATTCCAACAACTGATGCATACGTTTGCATTCCTTGTCACTGTTGTACCGCTTGAAGATGGCGTTGTCCTCGTTACATTCCTTGCAGTAGACGTTCGAGGCGGTTGTACAGCTTCGGTGTTTGCACTGGTGGATGTCCGGGCAGGCTGAAAAAGACCATGAGTGTTAATTTATTTTATCTCTTAATAACATTAAGTACTCAGGATAGACAAAGCGCGCAACTATACAAGTTGAGTGCCCAAGATAGAAAGCGGGAATTTACAGGTCCTAATGCCCACTCCTTCGTCAAACACGTCCATTGTTTAGAATATAACCGAAGAATTGAAAAGATACAGTACTAAAGTACTGCAAAAAGTAAGTAATAAAACTCAACATTAATCGTTAATTAACCATAACATGTAATTAGCGAAAACAATAGATTTCACGCGGGCATGCAGAACTCAAAATTTAATAGGAACATACCTTTTACATTTAGCTGTATTAAACGACATGCACCCACGAAGGTAATCTTAGAGTTTTACAAGTCAGAAATCAATAGTTTGTTTAAAAAAGACAAATACATTTTGGTTCAAACTTTTGTTTACGTCCTACTTTCTAACCTTTTCATTTTTTGGACAAACTTTCGATGTTTCACTCATAAAACTCTAAGATTACCTCCGTTAGTGCATGGAGTTTTATATGCCTACGTGTGAAAGGTATGCTCCTATTAAATTAATTAATGGTTAATTTATCATTAATTTTATGTTTTAATAATAAAAATTGGTACTTTTGAGGTAACATCACAGTATTTTAATTATTTTATTTCAATATCAACTCAAGTTTTTTAAATGACAAATGGACTTTTCGGGGCATGCTTTGGGCATTTCAATATGTTTCACCACCTTAAGTTTATTACGCCGTATTAGGGCACCGTTATTTGTAGAGCGTTTTCATAAAGGATAATAAAACATACAGAAAGCATGTCAATAGTAACAGAATTAGGACCTTTTTGACAAGTTAAAATAACAAGACAATTTAGGATACAGTTTTCAGTATAAGTAAAGAAACCTAGATCGACTTCAAATCAGCAAAAAAGCCGATGCTTTCATGATAATTAACTTCGTAAAGAAGTGAAGCACACGGTTGAACTGATTATATTAACCTAAATGAAACCATATAAGTGTGCGTATTTAACAATTAACTAATTGTATTGTAGGACTCTAGATTTGACACACACCTTGTTGAATGAAATTTATCAATTATATGAAAAGATCGGATTTTGCCAGAACCCGTTTTATTATTGCCCCAACCCCTTCAAGGAAGAGGGGCCCTGAAGGGGCATATTGTTTTGCTAATGTCGCTCGCTCAGTCGCTCGGTCGGTAGACAAATGGTTTCCGATCATTATCTTAAAAGCTAATAATCACAGGCTTTCATCTTTCACATGTTGATTGGTCTTGGTAAGGATAAAACCTCTAATGATGTTGGGTTCACTGGGCCAAAGAAGAAGGCCAGAAAGGGTCACTTTTGTATAACAGAATACAAATTGTTTCCGCTCGTTATCTTCAGAAATATTCATTACAGAGCTTATATTTTTCACATGCGAATTTGTCTTCGTAAGGATGTATTGATTTTGGGTTCAGTAGTTCAAAGGTCAAGGTCGCAAGGCTCACTTGTAAAAACTGTCCACATGGTCCTTTTTGTTAACTAATGATTTCCGCTTATTATATTAAGACATATTTATCACAGAGCTTTTATATTCCAAATGCCGATTGGTCTTGGTGAGGTCATGACTTCTTTTGATTTTGGATTCACTCAGTTAAAGGTCAAGGTCGCAAGGGTCACTAATAAAAACTATCCACATGATGTCTGCTCATTAACTTGAGAACTGTTGATCACATAGCTTTCATAATTTACATGCTGATTGGCCTTAATAGAGACATGGCCCATATAGACATTGATGTTATGAGGTCAAAGGTCAAGGTCATATGGACCACTTTGGTAAATGTAATGGTTTCCCCTCAGTATCTTTAGAACTTTTAATTACAGAGGGTTCACATTTCACATGCTTATTGGTCTTTGTGAGGACTTGTTCTCTATTGAATGTGTGTTCTTTAGGTCAAAGGTTAAGGTCACTTGTAAAAAATGGTTTTCGCTAATTTTGTTGAGAACTTTTTATCACAGAGCTTGTGTATGTAATGTTCTGATTATTGGTCTTAGTGAGGACAAGACCCCTATTGATTTTGGGTTTACTTGGTCAAAAGATAAAGCACAAGTGTCACATTTGTAAAATTATGTAATCATTGTTTTTTAACCATTATCTTGAGAAATGTTTATCACAAAGCTTTTATATTGCATATGCTGATTGGTCTTGGTGAGAAAAAAGTCCGGATGTTCTAAGTTCACTAGGCCAAATGTCAAGGTTACATGGGTAACTTGTAATCAACTGTGTAAGCAAGTTCCACTGAACACAATAAAACTAGTGTTTATAGAGCCTGAAGGCGCGTACACAAAACCTATTTACGAAGTCACATCATGATCATGTAAGTGATCCCACTTACATAATATGAGCAGTTTTAATAGTCGCTTTGTACATACTAATCACCCTTCTATCAAAAACCATTTTTGTGTCGTTCGACATTTTTTGTTTCAAATTTTGCTGTCACAGGGAGGAAGATCTATAGTAAATTTGATATTTAAACAGTTGGTCAGCTATTGATGGAAATATTGAGTTTAGCACTACACACTTCATCAAACCACTCGACATTCTTTAATAGAGATGTTATCAACAAAAACAGACATGAATGCGATTTTTATAATTCAAATAGTACACAAACTTTGCATTTAGTTTGGTATTCTCAAATACAGATAAATAAGAATACTTTAGATTTTATGTTTAGGCACAAAACGGTCAGTTCAGTAACCATGTAAATGTTTACTCCAATTGTTTTCTAACAAACAGTATGCATTACTTTATCAATTCTCGGTCCACTGTGTTTCTTTCTAAAGGGGTCTGCAAGTTAGAAATCAATGCAACTTTTCTTAGCAATGAAACTGTGTTATGATTGCAAATAAATTGATTTATTCCAATTATATCATCAATAGTAAAATAAACATAAGACCCAAAGTCAGAATAGTGTGTAGCTTTATTCTATTGTTTACGAAAGAATCAATTAATTTAAAGGTACAATTACTTTTATTCCCAAAATTCGATTGCAAGTTTATGTTGATTATATACAAATAGATTAAACGTAATCGCACGTTTGCTATCAATTGAATAATATTCACCCAATAGTCATCATGTTAAAACCTTTGAAATTATCACCTCTTTCTAGTAATGATTAAAACATATTACCACAGTGGATATACTAGGGGATTGGTTAAACAAGGAAGTATAAGGTCGTAGCTAGCCGGTTGGTCACAAAACTATAATATTATATTATTGATTATTAATAGGATATCAATAGCTTTCAATGGTTTATATTCAAAACGTGCAACTATTCAATGTCCCTGTACTCCAATATCTATAATGACTTACTCACACATATGAAATATCGGGTATTGGAAAATGTTCATAGGTTTGCTAAGGTATCCTTTCACGTGTACATGATCTTGCCATTTATAGAAAACATAAAACCCTCTACCGTTTAACTATATGTTTAAATTGCTGTTGTGATATGTATCACCGTTGCAATAAAGGTTGTTGTTGTTGTTGTTGTTGTTGTTGTTGTTGTTATTGTTGATGATAATACAGATTCGACTTTGTTAACGAATGCACGTAATTAAAGTATGAGGTATTGTAAAAAAATACAGGTTTCTACATTTGTTATCAGGTAATGAGTAGTAAAAGTAATGCTATTTTTGGACAACCCTCATATATGTCAAGTGCAATGTGCCACACTTTCGTATTGATTACATGTATCAACCACTTCGTGTCCGACACGCAGCAATGCGAAGGCATCTCAGACATCTAAATGTCTTCAAAGTGTGTGGACCTCTTCATCCCTGGGGGATAGGGCGTATGCCCCATAACCTAATTGCCAATTCATATGTTTTAAAATAGTAGTTGTTTTGCTAGAAAGTACGATAGGGCTTAAGTCGAAAGCGGTCTGGTCAGGATATAATACATACTGCAATGGCGTCACATACGCCCTAAATGTCACATGTTATATTTCATAATTTCACGCCCAGTCCCGAGAATTTCAAAAATGAATGAATATCTACATTTAGCCACCAATGTGAGGGACCAAATCCGAACAATATTGATTCGGTCGAACGTGCTAACCACTGCAGTACGACGACATTAAAATTCAGGCCGAGTCGATGTCGTTACAAGCCAGTTTCACAATATACATTTTTATACATATAATGGCTTATTAATATCTTGATAAACTTAAAAGCACGCATTTTGCTGTATGTTATGTATTATAAATAAGTTAAAATTGCAAAAAGAATTGCAAAAAAACATCTTGCAATAATGTTTTGGGACAAAATGGTTAAACGCAACATCAACAAAACAACAAGAAATGTCAAACGACACATATGCCCTCCCTGGTTCCTTCTGTGGAAAAGGGTGTTTGATAAAAGGGTGTTTAACAAGTACAGGGAACATGTTATAAAAAGTTTTATATTATAGAAATGGGATAATTATTTGAATAGGTATGGGGTCTTCAGGCTTTATAAACAACAGCCTTTTTATGATTCTTAGTTAATTGTTTGCATAATTGATCACAAGAGTGACCCATGTTCCTAGTAAACTTAAAACATCAAAGATCGTGTTCTCACCAACTGACGACCAATCAGCATGTGAAATATAAAAGTTCTGAGATAAACAGTACTTAAGAGAATGAACAAAAACAATGTTTCGAATTTATTTTACAAAAGCGACACTTGTGACATTACCGATTGACCTAGTGAACTTAAAATTAATAGTTCTAACGAAGACCAATCAGCATGTGAAATATGAATCTTACGATAATGAGCAAAAACCATTTTTAATATTTTTACAAAGGTGATCATCGTAAATTCTACCTTTGCCATAGTTATTCAGATTCCAATTGCAAGGCAATAGGTCAAAGCATAAACACACACATCCAATTTGAACTCATTTTTCAAGAAATTAAATTATATTGTAATATGCATGGACAAGTATATTTGGAATTCAACTGAAAGGGAAAGCCCTCAGGAAGCATAGCCTGCACGAGAAAACAGCAGCATCGGTTTATTGAATCTGTTCATCAGTAGTAATGAATGGTGTCACACCACTGACGCCCCCTTTCGCATGAGAGGAACTCCATTTTCAAATGTTAACAACATACATGTTCACTTCATGATCCCTGATTACCAGAAAAATATAACTACACAATGATGTAGTACGGGGCGTCTTTTTACAGCCGCCACACAGGCACTAAACACCAGCTGTAGTAAGTTAAATTAAACTGATTAAAGGGAAAGCCCTCAGAAAGCATAGCCTGCACGAGAAAACAGTAGTCTCGGTTTTATTGAATCTGTTCATCAGTAGTAATAAATGGAAGTTTATCATATTAAAGGGTGTATGATCCACTGCTTACATGTAAATTGGTTACAATTGTGACATGAACAATTATGGTAACATAACATACATCTATTAAATTTACAAAGACCGAGAAAGAAGTATACGTGTTACATCGTATATACTGTTATCATATTTTCCAAAGCAAAACAAAATCAAAAAGATGTTGGTTGTTGGGAGAAATAATCAATATCAATTTGTTTCAAAAAGGAAAAGTAATGTCATTTTCTTGTGTTTTCTTGTGTTTACATTAAATTTCATTGTCACTTTTAAATGTTGTATAATCAATTTAGTTGCAAATGTTGTAGAATTTGAATGAAATTTATACCTAGATGCTGAAATTACAACTCAGAGGTAAAATGCATCAAAAAATTTATTTTGAATGTTTTGTTCTTTGCTGCACAATAATACTGTACAGTGTGCTACAGTGTGTGAAATACACAACTCTTTTTAATACTATTTACACTAATTTCATGTTAAGAGTTTAATGTTGAAACCTATCAAGGTATACGCATCTCTGCTCGTTGACTTATTGTGACTGTAATATTAATTGAAGAGATGTTAAATTGTTCGCTACTCAGATTCTTTTATTAAGCAACATAACAAGGTTTTGTGCAAAACAACACACTCCGTCAAAAATACACTACAGCTGAACTTCGTTAAGGCGAACTTCATTAAGACGAATAATTCATTAAGACGAAGTAAAACTTCGGTCCCGAATCGAGTCCTTCTTATTTTAATTAAAATTCAGTTGGTTAAGTCGAAGTATCTATGTCGAACTTGTTATGTTTCGAAGCATATTTTGCGGTCCCGAAGTGGAATTTTCTTCATAAAATCAATGCACCGTTCCGCAAAATTTCAAACTCCGCCCAATGCGGTAGATTGGCTTTGATCTTGTGAAGGCTTGTGAAGGGGTCTTTCTTTTGTGTTTTCTAGGTCATATTGTCACCTGACAGTATAATCCTTATCTATTGGATTAAAAGTGACCATGTACTGTTATAAATGATCATGATTGACAGTTGCGGAACGGTCCATTGGTTAAGTCGAACCGCTGTTTCTCAGTTTTCGCACCTATCAACCCAGACCGTGGTGGTTGAGATTTGAGATGATTGCGTCACAATAGAATGTAGCTTCACACCAAGCTCGCGCTCACCGCGTGTTATTTGTAACCGCTAATCGTCGTAATTAGTCATAGTTTTAAGCAATCTTGAACTAAATGATACAAATAATCATGCCATAACTTGAGTGATCGACTTAATTAGTAATGCATATGGTATAAAATCGAAAGTCATCGTCAGTTCGGCTTTGGACTTTCTAAGCCGTATATTATGTTTAAGTTGTGTTTGTTAAATGTTATATTCTATTGTTATTCTGTATTAAATGTGCTGTATTTCTATTTATGTCTTAATGTTGCGATTTACAATAAATGGGCCTCAATTTATCCGGATATATTGTTATTATATAGTAGGATGTGACCATTACTACTAGCGTTTTTAACGATTAAAAAATATTGAGCCAACATGGTAGGACAACAAGAGCATTACTGTTATTGTGTGATATTTCTTCATAAAAGACGATAACATACTTAAAATATTTTATTTATTTATTTATTTTATTTTATCGTTTTATTTTATATTCCCCAATGAACGAAATAAGTTAAAATGCATTATTTTTAAAACATTTTGGCTCCCCATGATGCCCATTCGGTTAAGTCGAACCATTCCTATGTCGAAGTATTTTTCTGGGTCCCGACCACTTCGACATAACGAAGTTCAGCTGTATATGTAATGCGTTACCTTGACATCCATTGCCGTAGCCTCCGGAGTAGTAGGGGTCCTCACACTGTGTACACATGATGTTGTCTGGGCTGCCACCACATTGCTGCTTTCCGGATTTACAATAAGGGATGCTAATGTGCCGGCAATCTGCACGACAATAATATGGACATAACAGTAACACAAAAGTTTTAATAAAGTGCTTGCTTAATTGCTTGCTTGATTGATTTAATGTCAATAAAAAACGGACGTTTCCTGTGGCGACGTAAACCATCAATGCTGCAAATTTAAGAGACATATTTTGTATAAAGTATTTTAAATAATATGCGCCATAAATGAAAAGTGTTGGTGATTGCCATATGCACTCCAGAATTCTATTTATGTCACTGCATTGTTATACTTCAAAGTAAATGCCGTGTTTATTGCTCCGAGATAGTTGTTTAACGCAGACCAGTTATACTCAAAACATTAACTACAGGAAAACGAAACAAAACAATAGTCATACAAGAATGTACTAGTATTTGTATCAGATGTATTTATACTTGTATTTAACTTATACAGCTATGTTAACTGTTGTTCCCTCGAGTTTTTATTTTAACATAACTATTTGACTAGAACGAGCTTATTTTCAAGTCATTCTATTGTGCCTGCTTTATTGGCCAACGGAGTCATTCATTTTTGTACAATCGTAAGCTCGTGACAATGTGCATTTATATAAACAGAGGAAAGTTGGGCAAGACTGTCACAGCTTGTGTGAATATACACTAATAAATAAAATGTACATGTTAATATATTCATAACATATGCATGTGACAAAGCTTATAAATGTGCGACAGCTTTCCCAAATGTTACCAGTAACAGTACGTGTTCAAATTTATATGTTAAAAATGTTATATTAATACCTTCACAGCAATGTCCTGAACGCCAACTCGAACAGTGACATCCGCCGCTGTACCTTCCGCCGTTTAAACATAACTCGTTGCATGTGTCAGTGTACCACATGCCATCGCTTAACACACAGGACTCGCACAGCCTCGTTCTGGTCCCACCGCCGCATGAGACTGAACACGCACCCCAAGGTTGACACTTGTCGTAGTGGCCCCATGTACATTGATCTGGAAACACGAGGAACACACTTTATGTAAGAAAGAACACAGGTGTGTACGACAACATATTACGAAAACATTTAAGGTAACTATGACCTTCCTAATGGATTCACATATTTGCAGCTAGGAAGAGATTTTATAAACCTTTTTTATTTAAATATATGCCATTTAAAGACGATCCACCGAACAACTTTTCTTAGTTTTTGGATTTTTTTATTTTATAAACAAGATTGAAAATTTTCATTTTATTCATACATGTATTTAAGGGAGGTAATAAGGTGTAAATTACTTCCCTTTAATTTAATTTAAGCAAATACAGGTAGCATGCATTTTAAAAAGATTTCTCTACTGTTGAAAAGTAAAAGCCTAATATATATCACATTTTAATGCAAAAACTTGTTGTTGTTTTTTTTGATAAAAATACAAATGTGTATCCTTCATAGTCCATTAGGAAGGTCATACCTTAATTTAAAAAGTGGTTTACCATTTGCGCTATGATATTTTTAAATTCTATATGTCGCACAGTTGTTAAGCGTTGTCTATGTTAATTGATTTTGAATTTTGAACACATGTTTGAAATGAACTACCCAGTCTCTAAACAATAGCTAAACACGAAAACAGATTTGCATTGGTCTATTGGTTTATTATACGTCATGCAAGTCCACGCGCTGTTAACTTTACATACGAATCGCTCTCCTTGAATAAAGTCTAACAAAAAACCCGGTTTCATTCAAATCATCAATGTGTATGGTTTATAACTAATTTAACTATGATATATTATTAAGAAACAAAATAAAGTAAAAGCAAGAATTCGGCAATATTATTCTTTTTTTTTTTATACATCACTGGTGCCGTGAATGTTACATTGTGTAACTTAAGCAAGCATGTTCATCTGTAAAAAATAAACTAAACTGCAAACAAAACATCGCTGATCATCTGTGAACGATACTGAGTACTAACCGGGTTTTATTTCCTTACACGAACTTATCACTTGCTTTATAGGTAGGATGTTATTATGTACCTCCTTATTAAAATGTTCTATTATCAACAATGTATGCAGACATGCTTAAAACAATACAATTGCAAAGTTTTGGTCGAAATACTGGTCAACATTTTTAATTTGTATAATTTAAGTTTACTTTTATTATTAATTATTATATTGGTAGACTAGCCCTTCATTGTAATAGAATTAGTCGAAATATTTAATTCTTAAACAATATTTGCGTTCGGTTGTTTTTTGTCTAAACATTGAATATTAGGCTAGGGA
>Ga0224511_10001641_pt1 | contig 13900 bp, 9 predicted proteins | sample SF_May12_sed_USG_2_FD_169988 | JGI IMG/M metagenome (GOLD analysis project Ga0224511, IMG submission 169988) | Sediment microbial communities from San Francisco Bay, California, United States - SF_May12_sed_USGS_8_1 | ecosystem: Environmental > Aquatic > Marine > Sediment | place: USA...
ACAGTGGAAATGAAAACTTAAAATGTGTAGTTTTAAACATCATTATCGGCCCAAAAAGTGGTACGGCCATGGCCGTACCGGCCGTACCGCCGACGACGGTCTGTAACGTTATACCCTTATGATGGGCCCTGTTTTAAATTTTTACATTTATATTAAAAAAAAAGTTGTCTTTGGTCTATTCAAACTAGACTCAAAACGCATTTACAAGTCATTTATTAAATTCTTTTAGTGAAGTTATAGCAGCTTATTCCTTTGCAATACATATAATAATATTTATAACAATTCTAATGAAACATTTACCAGATTCTATTTTACTTAGTTAGATCTACATTTGCCTATTATATGTGTCTCAATCTGACAGTTTGGGTCCAATTGGCTATTTTAGCGATATTGGGAATTTTGTATCGTTGAAAGGGCTGTGTTTAAAGTTTAATATTAAGAATATATAAAGATCTAATTTTCAAACTTTCATTTTATCTATACATTGTAAAATGACGGGAGGGGGAATTGTTGGGGATTGAATCTTTCGCTGACACAACAATGAAGGCTGTGAAACTCTCCTCAAATACCATACAAGTGTATGCGTATGTTGACGTTATTTGTCGTCGATACGTTACATTTCGTCAATTGGACCCAAAACAAAACGAAACATTTCTACTTATAAAGACTCACATGTTTATAAATCGAGCTGCCAGACTTAATACTTATGGAAATTTTGTTTCACAGGGAGGAAAGCGCATGTAAAATGTCGAAGTTATCCCCCGCTTTAGGTACACGGTTTACAGTATACTGTATTTCATGATTAACAACAGCTTATGAAAATCAAAGTACAGTAGTTTTTCTATTTTATTTCGGTTTGATAGCTAGAAAAAATACTTTGTAAAACAGTGGAAATGAAAACTTAAAATGTGTAGTTTTAAACATCATTATCGGCCCAAAAAGTGGTACGGCCATGGCCGTACCGGCCGTACCGCCGACGACGGTCTGTAACGTTATACCCTTACGATGGGTCACAATTTTGTTATATGTTGAGTATACTAAATGAATTAATATTCCAAAGCTAATTGCAATACTTCGTGACAAATAATGTGCTTTTGACAAAGAAGTAAAAATATTACAACAAAAAAACACAAACTCAAACATAAAAATCCTTTCCAGTGTGTTGAATCGAACCCGGAAATCAATCGGATGCGTTACCTCTGGGCCACTGAGTCCAAGAGTATCGATTGTTGTCAAGCTTTATAAGTGTTTCAGCGCAATGGGTCGAAACGTAAATAAACAAATATAAATTGAAGAGATGTTCAAACAAAAAATGTTGTAAACAATGTAGATATGTCATGTTAAAGGGCACCATGACTAAATGGCCCGTACAAAAACTAACACAAGGGACGACACAAAAACCCTTACAACATCATGACGCAACAGACATTTAGAAAACATATATTTAGCATAAGCCGTAATTGCGCCCACATATTTTCAACACTTTCTCATTATTAAGGGAGTAGGTTTCACTGCTTAAAAATGGTTGAAATAAAAGATAATAACAATTCTGACCATATGGTACAGGCATAGCATCTTTAAGTGGATATGTGTTCTCTTTTCACGAAACATGCTGTAGATTAGGATGAAGGCCTTAAAATGCGGTACTTATTTAAAAAAACTCAAATCTTATTAAAATAAAAAACCGTAAACCTAATAGTTTCCAGCCCAGTCTTCATAGAGGCTTTATCCTTACATTTATTATGTTGATTTTTGTAATGTTTCTCGGAAAAGATTATATGGCTTTTAATTGGAACTGTGGAAAATAATAACACTTCCTGTTTCTAAGAAAAAGTAAATAGAAAATAGATATATATACGTTTAGGGTTATTAATGCCGATTCACACATTTCGCTCACAATGAAGCTTAAAATGTCACGGAAATAAAAACAAACAGTTCTGACATAATTTTACATCAGGTAAAAAAGCCACACAATTATTCGTATGACCCTACGCTCACCTGTCCACGACTGAAGTAAAATAGGGCTAGTAATAAAAGAACTTTTTTCAGCGCAAAAAGGGCTCTGGTAAAGATGATAAGTTGTACGTTGGGGTTCTATAAGTCGGTACAGATATAAAAAAATTAGTCCTGTTTTAAACGCCCGAAGTGAAACTTTGGACGTATTATGATATGGCGTCCGTCCGTCCGTCCGTCCGTTGGTCCGTTAGCCACATAATTTCCGCTCAATATCTTGAAAAGTGTCTAAGTGATAGTCATTGTACCTGGTAGGAAAATTGGTCATACTCAGTAGATGACCCCCATAAATTTTGAGGTCACTAGAACACAGGTCAAGGTCACAGTAGCATTTTATGCAAAACAATGTCCGATCAATATCTTGAAAGTTTCTGAGTGACAAAGATGGTACGTGGAAGGAATATTGGTCATACTTAGTAAATAATTCATTACATTTTGAAGTCACTAGGTCAAAGGTCAAAATCACAGTAGCATTTTATGCAAAAACCATTTCCGCTCAATATCTTGAAAAGTATATGAGTGACAGTCATGGTACTTTGTAGGAAGATTGGTTATGGTCTGTAGATGTCCACTATACTTTTTGAAGCACAATGTCAACTGTCAAGGTCACAGTTGCATTTTATACAAAAACCATGTCCGCTCAATATCTTGAAAAGTTTATGACTGGAAGTTTTTCTTTTGGTAGGAAGATTGGTCATGGTCAGTAGATAACCCCTATAAATGTTGAGGTTACTAGGTCAAAGGTCAAGCTCACAGTAGAATGCTATGCAAAAACTGTATCAGCTCAATATCTTGAAAAGATTATGAGTGACAGTCATTGAACTTAGTAGGAAGACTGGTCATGGTCAGAAGATGAAAATATGAATGCAGAGGTTAAACTCAAGTAACGTTTTCACCACTAATTTATCGAACGGCTCATCTATTGGGCGTATAATGCTTCGACATGCGGAGCTCTAGTTCCAAATAGTGTTTATAAATAAACGTGTAATAAAAGTTCAATGTGTTTGTGAATGGGCTTTCAGACGTAAAGTAAGGTTGTTGTTTTTGTTATTGTTGTTTTGTTCTGTTATTGCGACATAGATGTTTAATTTGCCCCAATCTAGGGGTTGCTTTTGAGTGCAATCTCACAGTTGTAGAAGAAGCACCATACTTTATATATATTTTTGTTGCCCGCTTAATTGATATTTGGTATTCGTATAAATTCAATTATAACGTCTACAATTTACAGTAAGCCAGAACAGCCAGCCTTTTTGAAAGGAGCGGAATACAAGTATATTTCATGTGTTCCTGGTGTGGATGGGAAAATCCAGCCCGAAGGCGTAGTACAGCATAGGAGGTGACGAGGCTTGCCGAGTCACCGCCTTGCTGCACGAAGCCCGAGATACTTTTTTTTGCATATTTTATTTCATTTAAGTGTATGGTGCCTACAACAATAAACAAACAGCGCGACCTATTTCATTATAGTCAAACCAGAGCGAAGCGATATTTCATTCAACAACATCGTGACGTCACGGCTATGGGACATGTGTTTTCTAAAATAAAATCGTCTGACGGTCGACACAATGTGTCTATTTATTTCGGATTGTTAATTAAGAGTTCGTAATAATATTAAGAACAGGTAAATTATAAATCGATTGAGCAAACCGCTTTGCGTTAATATATGTCATAATATGTCTGGAATTGCATAACGCGATGGATGAATACGCGAAAATGAAAAGGTAAGATCATTTCGTTGTGTCCGGATTCGAGGTCATCGCACCTGACGACGGGATTTTTCCACGGTCGATTGTTAAGAAACTTGCATTTAGTTATGTCATAAAGTTGAAATTGACAGCTGTCATTTACTTGAGGTGCTGTAAAATTACATGTTTAACTGTTTTAATAATATCTTTACTGTTTATGACCAGAACACAGCAAAATAAATGCAATTTTGTACAAAAATAGTGCGCGGGAAATCGTGAAGTCATTGCACGCGAATCGTCAAACATTCGGGGTGTAAGATGAAATGTTCCAGCTGATTCGAAGTTGATTCGGAAATCCTAATCCCATATGCAAGAAACTGTTTAACCATTACAACTCTCGAACAAAACATTATGGTACATTTCGTTATAACATTTAGTGTCGATCGAGTAAATATATATTTTACAGAAACCACTGTGTTTCCAAGATAAAATGGGCAACAGGCAAACATTATGCGAGCATTTAATTGTAATAATTTGGCGTCTGTTGTATTTCCGACCGTAGACGTATAGTCTAAAATGTGGCGTTATTATATCATACCCTTCCAGGCCCGGTCAAGTACATACGATGGGCCTCTTGCACTTGCATCGTTGACAGGAAGTAACAAGATTAAGGACACATGTCGTACATCTAAGCGTGTTATTGCATTATTTTCCTTCATAGTTCTGTTGACATATTTTTAATGTACTTTAACAGATTTATTACATAAAAAGATGTTAAACAAGAGCTACATGTATTTACCAAATTACAGTACAGTACATTGTTTTCCCGACGTTTTTGTTTTGTTAACGTTGTATTTGTTGGTGTTGATATTTTAACGGTAATGGCAATAGTAATTCTGTTTCGTTAGTGTTCTTACGTGCATAAAACATTTTATATTTGCATGGCCCATGCCCGAAACAGTTACTTCTTATCTATTGATATGCACACATTCCATCAAATGCATTTTTGAAACAAAAGGGCGCACACTGAAAGAACGTAATTTGAAAAAAAGTATTTGTCATTTTAACATGATAACGTTTCGTCTGTGTTTATGTGTACATCTCCCAAAACAATCAATTAATAATGGCAATCGTTATGCACCATATCAGCTTTCTAAACAAAGTAGTTATGCAACACATAAGGTAATAGCGGCAATCGTTATTCCTTAGCATAAAAAACGCTTGTTTACTTAATTACTAAGCCCAACAGAACTACGGATACCGTGAAACTTCATTCAATATTATAGACATTTGAAGAACTAAATGGTTACCAGGGTACGTAGCCGGTTTAGAACAATCGAAAACTGTCTTCAAAGGTATTGTATTACTATGATTTTACGAGTCTTACGTACAGCGTCTGTTATTGGCCAAACCAAAAAAAAAGCGTTGGTCAATGATTAGTCATTTTAAAAGTTTTCTGTTTTTTGTTCTTTTAACATCCGGAAGGCCCACATACAATCCATCTAAAATTTGTCTTATAACCACGAAACAACAGTTGAATACGTTACAGGTCTGTATAACAAACACATTTTAAACAATATGAATTTTTAAAAAAAAGTCAGTTACAGGCACATTTAAATCAATTACAGTACCGTAAGCTTTAATACTTCCTCTATGCGTATGCAAATTATAGAAAGCGTATTCAAACCTCAGACAAACTACGTATACGCACACTGTTCGACGACAGTTCGTTACAAACGTTTGAATAGCGTATTATCCACGTTTGTATAATATATGAATAACGTAACTTTAGCGTCACTCTAGCGCATATAGTGTATATACGATAGCGTATCTTGTGCATGCCTTGCGTATGGTTAAAGTTTTCGTAATGTATATGCTATACGCTCGCATACGCTAAACATTTTTAAAAATGTCTAAAAATAAGTTCGACTTTGCATACAACACAACGTACACCTACGTATGTCAGCTTATATGGAACGTATATAGCGAGTGCCTAACGTACCTCTAAAGTATAACAGCGTATGCGAGTGTAAGAGCATACGCTCGTTACGCTGATGTCATACATGTACGCTGAAGTGTGACTGCACTTGGACCACCGCATTCAAAGACATTATCCTCATTATGATACAATTCTAATGACAAAGCTGTGCGCTACCGATAAGGTGTAACTGTTTGAAATAGTTTCTACATAACAAAGTAATCCATGAGCTCAAAACCAGACGCAATGTGTTTTTTTGTGAAACCATTTAGGAATTGACATAGTTTTCATTCTGATGATAATCGCACGTTTTATTAATTGCGTCATGAAACAGTAGCGTAAAGGTCAATATCTTAGCAAAACAGTTTTTACGACATCCGGATCTCATATAAGTACTAAAGCGCCAGTTTCCATGACCTTTAATTGTTTTGCAAGTGTTAGTAACTACCAATGTAGACAATATTTCATTGCATCAACGAAAAAAGGATAAGGTTGTTTTTTAATGCAATGTCAGTTTACACACACGCACTACAATGTCAGTATTTGGCCAGCAACAATGTTTTTAGTGTCTAACTAAATAACAACCGGACAGCAATATATAATAAACCCCAATGAAATAAAATATAGCACCTTGTTTATAGATCTATTAGCGGACTTAACTACTAAACAACATCAATTTTATCTATATGTTATGCCAGTAACAGGGACAACTCCCTTTAGTTATGCAAGCTTTAGTACAAAGATGTTCTTGTGAAAATATTTTAAAATAATGTATATAAATAATGATTTTAAATATGTAATTATATTTTATTAAAGGCGTTTAAATTAATATATACATCGCTTTTTATGTATGTACAATACTTTTGTCTTCTTCAACATAAATTTAAGATTGCTTGGAAAATACAAAGTCAGTTCGTATTTTTCGCTAGGATATTATTATAAATTTGAATGAATGTATTAAAGAAGTTGAAACGTTAAGGTTATACAAAAGATAGTAACTTCCTTAACAGATTGAAAATGAAATGCCATGCCTATGGAAAATCACGTAAAACTCTCCATTTGCTGATCTCGTTTATAAAGAATTATTGCATGTCTAATAATATTGGTTATCAAATTATGCTCCGGGATAATTATTGTACAGATGATAATAATCTTTGACATCTAATAAAGGGAATTTCCAGCCTAAAACAAAAATGCACTTTAATCCCCTGTCACACCAGAGTGGCGTCCTTACAGTGTTCACACAGCGTTTAAAAAATTGCAGATCGCTGAGCTGCGCGCTGTGCAAACGCTAACAACGCTGTGCAAACGCAGTGGAAATGCTATGCAATCGCCTAGAACGCCATGCGGCGGCGTTTATTTTGAGCATGCTCAAAACAAGCGCCGCGGCTTGGCGTTTCCACAGCGTGTTAGACAGCACGTTATGACAACGCTGTGGGTCTTCTAGAGCGCCGTGGGCGCGATGTGAGCGCGCCGCGTGCACGCTGTAAAGACGCCGTATCAATTCTGCAATAAGGGTAGGCGTTTGCAATGCATTTTGATAATTAAAAATAATCATAAAATGTATTAAAATATATAAAATACTTATTATAATAAATGCAAATGGTTTAAGTTTTATTTAAACTAAGAAAACTTTGAGCTTGACCATAGTTTGTCTTTTATTTTAAAAATAATCCTCAAATAAAACACATCATTATAAAAAGTATTCAATGTACACTACTTAGTATATGTGTGTTGCAAGTCCTGCCTGACTTTAAACATTTTAACAACTGTTAAATAATATGACGAATTGCTTTGAAAAGTAAAAATAGATCACAATGTTTGTAAAATGGGGTTACTCAAAATAAAATTAAATAAGTAAAACATCTTAAACGCTATAATCGCCGTGAGGATGCTGTGTGCGCGCCGTGAGAACGCTGTGTGCGCGCCGTGAGCGCGACGTGTGCGCGCTGTGAACGCGCTGCAGCAACTGAGTGCGCGCTGTGAAAACGTCATGGACGCTGTAAAGACGCTGTGGGAACGCTGTGTGGACGCGGTAGGGACGCTGTGAGGACGTTGTGTACACGATTTAACTGACACATTTGATATTTTATGCGTATTCCGTGGCGATCCCACAGCGCCATGACATGGTTTTAGAACGCTTTACAAACTCTGTGGCATCGCCGTTTGGTGTGACAGGGGCTTTAGCAATCGAAGGTTGCAAGAAACCTTTCTGAACGTGAGTGTAAATTAGTTTACATAATTTATTCATAATTTACATAATGTTCATAATCTTCGTAGGCGTCAAGGACAGTGAACAACGTTCTTCTTTGTTGTTAAAATTACACAGACTTTGCATAAAGAACGCTTATTTAACGCTTATTTAAATGTTACCATATGAAGTAATGTAATGCAAAGCATGTTGTTAAACATATTTATAAAACACTTTGTTTCTTGAGTACCATATATGTATTGTTCACTGTAAAACAATGCGTGTTACGGTTACAGTAAAACAATAATTATAACACGTTTACTTCGACACTGAAAAATGTGTTCATAATACATGTATAAATTAGAAACAACCAGAAGACGTATATTCTTTATTATTTTCGAAGACAACTGTATAACGGAATAAGTTATAAGAAATGTTAATATATTTTCCGTTTGATTTCAGTGAATGTTTATTATCGACAATCAAATCAAAGAAATGTTGAAGACGCAATAAAACTATATTAACCTTAATAAGCAGCATAATAAGTTTCTACATACCAGTCCCATATGGTCACAAAAATACTGGAGCTGTCTGTGACAACCATACGACGCCTCTTTCTCTCGTAATTTTCTTAACTCAATACATGTATTTACAAAATTAATATTTTAAAAAATGAATATGACAAGATACAACATACTTTTGGCTTGTAAACCATGTCTAGACATTTAACAATGTTCTACAACAAACATTTGTCCTTGAATATATGACGACAACGCATACACAGTCAGTTTGCTTTAAGCCTACCCGATATGAAGCCAAACTACATTAGTGAACTACTAGTTAACTACATAAATCTTTCATATTTATGGCAAGCAAAGCACTCAGATTTCTTCTTATCAAACTACATACTGTAAATGGTATGATTTTCAACAACAAAAGACGTTATGTACGGGTGTCCATTTCCGTCTCTGATACTGATAATTGTTTGTTTTTGTGAATTTTACTTTATTAATTAAAAACCAGTACTTGTCGTGTCAAGTAGCAATGCATTTTTCGATGTTAATTCATTTAGTAAAATTAACGTACTCCAAAATATGTAAACAAATAAACTTTTTAAAAGGAATGGCTTGCCATGTTGTGAAGATGCGAATACATTCCGCTAAAAAATAGCATTACATCATCATAATCGGAACAACTCGGCCATTACCGTCTAGCAAATGTTCGGTAGTTTACGTAATAATATCGGAATCCCCAGAAACTCGACTGGTTCCCATCTCTATTCGGGCAATTAGCATGCATAAAATAAAAAAAGGGAAATTTCAAACCGAAAATACATTTCCAAAACAATACTGGCTTGCCGTGGACGTACTTACTTACTTGCATGAGCCACGTAGCATACCAACATGTATAATACCAATGGTGAAAGAACACTTTCATAATGGAAAAGTAAGCGATGTACAATGAAAAGATGGGGTAACCAAAGTAAACACAATGTCTAAAGTTATAAATATTTTTTATTTTTAAAAATGAAATATTTCCGTTAAGGCAGTTTAATTACATGTTGTTGTTAATATCCACGTTACAGAAATTTAAACGTTGGTATGGTAACAAAATTTCGCGAAGATTTGTATAAATTGTTATATTCATAATTTGACACAATAAACATGATTATTTACATCTCGTTCTAACGATACTTTATCTTCCAATTTTTATTTTACTAATTTAAAGATGCTAGGTCTGAAGCTTGATACCCTTATAATCGGTCACAATTGTTGAAATATGTTGAGTATACTAAATGAAGTAACATTGCAAAATTTCGTGACAAATAATGTGTTTTGATAAAAATGTAAAACATAACAACAACAAAACATAAACTTTTCGGGCCACACATTTTCAACAAATTCATTTATTTCTGTAATATCTAACATGTATGGATAACTACCTTAGGCAGTCTGTCATATTTACGGAAGGTTTTACTGCTTAAATATTGTTAAAATAAAAGATGTAAACAATTCTGACCAGAAGATACAGGCATAGCATCTTTAAATGAATATGTGTTCTCTTTTCACGATATGCGGTAGATTACGATAAAGACCTAAAAATGCGGTGATTGTTGTTCAAAAAGCCTAGTATTAAATAACTTCAGATTCTAATTAATCTGAGAAAAATAAAATTCCTAAAAGCAGCCTTGATTTTACTGAAGCTGTTCGTAAATTGTAATGAAAGATGCCCCAAAAATGCAATCTATGATTCGAGAGGAAGATAAAACTACACAATGATTTCGTAGGAGGCGACATTTTACAACCACGTTAAAACCACTAAACACCAGTGGTAGTAAGTTAAACTAATCTCAGGAAACAAAACTTGGTTTTATATTTGGTTTGTATTCATGTTATATGTCTAAATACGTAAATGACATATTATACAACTATTTAAAGGAGTTGATTTAACCAAGTTATAACAAAATGAATCATGGTATATCAGCACAACAAAAAACATAAAATGTAAATATGCAAGAAGTGTCATTTACAAATCTCATAAAAACAAGAATCCCAAAACCTAACAATTCCCAACCCAGTCTTCATGGGTTTTATCCTCACATTTGTTATGTTTTATGTTATATTTCTTGGGAAATGTTATATGGCCTTTATTCGGAACTGTGGGAAAAACACGTCCTGTTTCCAAGAAAAAGTAAATGGAAATATTTATAATTGTATGGTGCAAACGTAATACTAATGTCATTTCTCTCACAATGAAGCTTAAAATATCACGGAAATAAATACATCAGTTCTGACATAATTTTACAGCAGGTAATGAAGCTACACTATTTTTCTTATAACAATAAAATTGTGAGTCCTTTTTTCCAAATAGTTATTATATAATTCACAGTTCAATGTGTTTTGACCGCTCATGCATTTGTGGCTATAATTATTACGGATAGGTTTCAGTCGTGAAGTACGGTTGTTTGATGTTATTGTTGTTTTGTTCTTAAATTCCGACATAGACGTTCAATTTGCCTTAATCTTGGGGGTTTCTTTTGAGTGCAATTCAACAGCTGCACAAGAAGAAGCACCATACTTGATATATTTCTGTTACCCACTAAATTGATATTTTGGAGTCGTATAAATTATATTCTGAAATTATAACGTCTACAGTTTATGGTAAGCCATAACATCCAACCTTTTTGAAAGGAGTGAAAAAATATTAACAATGTCAACTCAAGGACAAAACATTATGGTACATGTTTCAGTTTTAATAATCAGAGTCGATCGGGTAGATAAATATTTTTACAGACACTACTGTGCTTCCAAGATAAAATGGGCAACTGGCAAACATAATGCTGGCATTTATTTTTTATTATTGTGCGACTGTTTTACTTCCGTCCGTGGACGTATGGTCTTAATTGTGGCTTAATTATATCATACCCTTCCAGGCCCGGTCAAGTACAGACCATGGGCCTCGTCAGGGGAGAAAATTGTGTGTAAAGCGATAAATATGCCGATACACTGACAATGTTTTTTTTCTAACAATGTTTACAACGATTTGTTTGTGTGCTTTAAAGTACAGGCTGTTAAACTGGTGAAGGTCATAGTTACTAGTCATATTACTGAATGCTAATTAAAGGCGATTCATTCTCATAAACCGACGGCTTAATAATTGGTAAAAGCATATATTAACATTCATTTCTTACATAGGACTGCAATACAATGGTGAAGTTATTTTCGGAATAACAAAGTCTGAGCACTTGCATCATGGACAGGAAGTAACAGGCCTAAGGACAAATATAGTACATTTAATAAATACATAAAACAAATTTGCTAAGTGCCTTTGTTAAGGAAACGTCTAATATACTTTATAGCAAAGGGTGTTATTACATTATTTTCCTTGGCAGTTCTCTTGACATTTTTGGAATGTACTTTAACAGATTTTCTGTCTAAGAAAAAATTGAATAAAACCTATATGTATTTACCAAATTATGCGACATTTTAAATACTTGTTTACCCGAAATGCGTCTGATTTTGATCTTGGTAACTGATGATGAGTTCGTTGTTTACAGACGTTTATGTTTTGTTAACGTTGTATTTGTAAATGTTGATATTTTGGCGGAAATGGTGAGAGAAAGCGGAAGGGTTTATCGTCCAACAAAAAATCGTTTAATAATTAAGTGTACTTATTATTTGGCTAGAGTTACATTGTCAAATACAAGAAAGCATTGTATGTTTAATATCTATTAAATGTTGAATATGGCTGTTCACTAAATCGCACAAACGTGCCCTGGATACAAATTTCTACGATATTATTTTTGCTATTTTTCTAGTAAAGCTTATTACTGAAATGGTATTAGTAGTTGAAGTAACCTTGGAACGATCTGAAGTAAACTTTCATATTCATTTTTGAAAGTTTAATGTAACGTGCATCGATCACAATTATCTGAAACTTTTTTTGTAACATAATTATATGTATAACGTACATAAATTGTCCACATTGTTTTATTTAAAACATTTTTTGTAACTTAAAAATAATACGTCATGGAGTGTACATGTATGTTGTTTACATTTGAAAATGGAGTGCCGCTCATGCGCTAGGAGGCGTCAGTGGTGTGGCATCATTCATTACTACTGATGCACAACTTCAATAAACCCGAGGCTGCTGATTGCTTGTGCAGGCTATGCTTCCTGAGGGCTGTCCCTTTCATCAGTTTAATGTATATTTTTTACTTCCACAGAAGCGATACTTATTTGGTAATAACGTTGACCGTTAATATAGTTTTCATCGGCATTACGGTTCATAGTGTTTAAACAGTTAACTGGTTATGTTTGATGTTATACATACTAGTAACTAATGAATTAGTGTGAGTGCATAGCATTTTAAAGAGTGCAGCCTTATACTAAAATAGCAACACGATTTGCTGAATGTAGATTGACTGCACTACTTAACGAGCTTACGTGAAATAATTAGAGATAAGTATTGTTATGATATCGTAAACCGTTTTCAATTCGATATTTCTGAATTTTTTAATGAACATACCAGTTAGTGTAAAACACAATGCAGCAAGAAGACTGTTACGCTACAGTGTTCTTACTTGCATGAGCCACGTACAATTGGCATGGCCCACGTCCGTAAACTGTTAGTTCTTATCTACTGGCATGCACACATTCCATCAACATGTATTTTTTGAAACAATAGGGCGCACACACAAAGAACATATTTTGAAAACATTGTCAATTTCATGAATGTGGTTATGTGTACATCTTTACGTATGAACATGTTAGAAAGCACATGCAAACTTCAGAAAAACTATTTCTACGCACAATCTTCGAGAGTTTTAAACCTGAGCTATCAAGAACAGTTCATTACAAATGTTTAAATAGCGTATTGTCAGCTTTGCATAACGTATAAGTAACGAACCTGTAGCGTCACCCTAACGGATATAGTGTATGTACAGCGTATGTGTATTCGTAACATAAATGCTATACCCTCGAATACGCTAAACAATTTTGAATATGTTTAATTCTACGTATAAGACACCTTACACCCACGTATGTCAGCGTATGTGGAAGGTATACGACATGTGCCTAACTTACCTCTAACGTATATGAGCGTATGCGAGCGTATGAGCGTACGCTCGCATACGTTTATTTCATAAACTGTAGTGTGACTGCACTTTAACGACCGCATTCAAAGACATTATTCTCATATTTATAATGTTGTTTTGTTATATATGATCCTATAACAGGACATTGCTTTTATTCGGAAACATTGGACGAACAAATTAGTGGTTTCTCTGAAGACAATTATCGCTAAAGAGAAATTAAAAGAGAGGTTATATAAGGATAATGAATGCCTATATTTTAATACAGCATTACCATTTTTATTGAAGCAAAATTGTGTCGTATAAACATACTGTTATACAAAAATTTAGCAAATCTCAAGAAAGAACAATGCTTTGACATGAAAGTTTATACGGTGGTTTTTATCATGAAGACTTCTCTGTCTGGCCACATAACCTATGTGGGGTCTTGGAAATTCAATATC